>Ga0208684_1000157_pt1 | contig 64151 bp, 82 predicted proteins | sample MalvireepMed_b05_FD_184245 | JGI IMG/M metagenome (GOLD analysis project Ga0208684, IMG submission 184245) | Marine viral communities from the Global Malaspina Expedition - Malaspina viral metaG DeepMed_b05 (SPAdes) (version 2) | ecosystem: Environmental > Aquatic > Marine > Oceanic | place... | reverse complement strand
AAGAGTTATAAGAACACACACAAGTGATAGAGCAGAACAAAACGCAAGATACGAACACGGCAGAACTGACGCTGGATCTTGGACAAGCGGAGAAACCCTCGATTTCACTGAGGATTTGAGTCCTCTTCAAGAAGGTAGATTAAATTTTGAAACCAACGCCGAAAGACAACTCCTCAGTAACCCAGATTTTAGGAACCCTGATAAAGCCTACGATGTTGAAGAGGTTATAAAAAGCACCAAAGCCAAGTCCCCAGGACCAATACGCACCACAGTAGAAAGTCAATTAAACGAATGGATTTCGCCTGAGCTCCGTGGTAAAAAAGCAACAATACAAGAAATACTGGACAATATAGGCAAAAATAAGCCTACCCTAAGACAAAACTTTCTAGAAGATTCAAGAATAGACGATCCCGACTGGCCCGACGAATCTGCTTACTCAGATCTGATGCCCAACATACCCGAACACCCGAGCCCGGCCAACTGGGAACAGGCAATGTCACAAGTGCATCCTAATCGCTATTTAGAATCTAGTTGGTCCTATAATCCTTCCGACGAAGTTCTAAAATCTTGGGGGAGGCCAACACTATTGAATGACCCAGGACACAGAGAAGTTGGCACAGGTTCCAGTCTCCGGACCAGACCCGACGGGTCTTTGCAACAAGGCCCGTTTGACGAAAATATCGAACTGGACCATATTCGAAATGTACCTAATCGTATATTTACTACTCGTGGAGCTATGTATGACATAAACGATCAAAGAGTTTATATTGCCGGTGAAGGACAATCCGGTATTTATGAGATGGGGACGTCCCCAAATGCCGCAAAACTAGATATCGAGAGTCATGTTGGTATGTTTCCTCCTAATATCACAAGAGGAATGCTCGAAAGAACAGTGCCAGATCCCTATGATCCGAGTCAATTGGGGGATCCTATGTTTATGGAAAATATAGAATCTTTTCTTACATCGGCGTCAGAGTACGACGCAGTCACAGGACTCCAGAATCCCGACGAACTGGGGTTGCAACTCTTCTTACATGATCAGGCGTGGTCACGTGGTACAACTCACTGGCCAAGTTACGATGAATTCACAGAAGTACTCAATAAGTCAGGGCATACTATAGAAGATTGGAAAAATCTTGCTCGAGAACAACAGCAAGACTTCCAACGTAGAATGAAAGAGATCCAAACTCGCTTTAACCTTGATGAGTCACCTACCAGTTTACCTACCATTGCGGAGCCAGGGAGTCCTATTTCTTCTAGGGTATATAATGCTGTACGACTCGCAAGAGCAGATAATCTACAAAAATATTCTCCAAAATTTTCTCGAATGGTTGTAGGAAGGACAGTCGATGAGGTACCTCCCGCTCCTCTTTTTAAAGAATGGTTCCCCCTCTATATGAAAACATCCCTGAACGAAGCCGTAGAACAAGGCGCAGATACGGTTCGTTTTCCTATGAATGATTACGCCATAACAAACCAAACCGGCGCAAGGGTCAGACCAGTTAGAGCACGAGACTACGAAGAGCCAATCCCGGAGTACCCCGATACTTCAAATTGGGGGGAAGGTTATGAAACAAATTATGACCCCGGACGGGCAGCTCAAGCACTCGCCCCAATATATAAGAAACGTATTGAAGACGGCTTAAAGCGTATAGAAGCCGAATACGGCATCGAACTTAAGACCGAACAAGTAACCGACGGAAATAGGAATGAGTTTTTAGAAATAGTGTTAACACCAGAACTTAAAGAAATATTTAAAACAGTTGTATTTAAGGACGGTGGGGCTGTGTACAAAAAACCTTTAATGAATCTTAAGTATTGATTTTAGGAAAATCTAGTGTCCGAAGTAAATAAAATTACAGAAAATTTAGCCAAGCATAATATTAGAATAGTTGATTATGATGAAGACGAAAATTCCATAAAGAATTTTTTACTGAAGATGAGAGGAACCCACCCTAGAGGACACATCGGACCCAGTAGTTGGTGGAATCCTTCAGGCGAATTAACTATTTATGTTCCTAAGGCTGCTAGAGAAACACCTGAAGCGTTTAAGGAATTTATAACTGAAGAAGTAAAACACATAGATCAACTAAGAGAAACCCCTTTTTCAACAGCTTTATCAGGTGCTTATGAAACATTAAAAGAAAAAACCAGTACCATTCCTAGTAGGTTATGGAGTCATGTCCCTGAGTTTGTTTCTGAAGAAGAAAATAAAAAGTATTTAGACGAACTTTATGATGTTGGTATGAGCGGGGGGGACTTAGATCAAATAGAAAGCCCATATTGGAAACAGAGGAGTGGTATAGGACAAGTTCTTAAAGATCTACACTATGACCGATATAGAGACCCTGAATCAGTGGAAGGCATACACTTAAACAAAGAAAGATACGAACCCGTATTAGAAAAATACGGGTTTACACAGGAGTATAATATGGGTGGCCAATTAATGCCTCTTCGGTATTAGGACTAATGTATGACGACTCGTTCTGAACTAGAACAATTACCCGAAGACGTATTAAAAGAACACCTAGAGCTCTCCGAAAGGTTAGCTGAGATTGAACGGGTAGAGACCTGTCAAAATAATTTTCTAGACTTCGTTAAGAGCCAATGGCCTAGTTTTATACAAGGTGCTCACCACAAAACCATGGCCGAGGCTTTTGATCGTATTGCTACTGGCAAGATAAAGCGATTAATCATTAATATGCCGCCACGGCACACGAAGTCTGAATTTGCGTCTCATATGTTTCCTGCATATCTCGTGGGCCGTAATCCGTCGCTCAAGATCTTACAAGCAACCCATACCGCAGATTTGGCGGTGAAGTTTGGTCGTAAGATTCGAGATTTGATGCTAATGGAGGATTTTAAGAAGATATTTGATTCCGTAACCATTAATCCAGACAGTAAGGCAGCGGGAAAATGGGAAACCCAAGACACGAATAATCCTAAGTTAAAGGGGGAGTATTATGCTGCGGGAGTGGGGGGTGCTTTGGCGGGTCGTGGTGCGGATTTGTTTATTATTGATGACCCTCATTCAGAACAAGACGCCTTGAACCCCAAGTCCATGGAAGATGTCTATGAGTGGTACACTAGCGGTCCCCGCCAAAGGTTACAGCCGGGAGGAGCTATAGTCATAGTCATGACTCGGTGGAACGTCAATGATTTAACAGGTAGATTACTGAAAGACGCGGCACGAGATCCTAAAGCAGACCAGTGGGAGTTAATCGAACTTCCCGCAATAATGCCCAGCGGTAAAGCACTGTGGCCAGAATATTGGTCAATTGAAGAATTAGAAAGTGTTCAGGCAAGTTTAAGAGGCGGTCCAAAGTGGCACGCCCAATACATGCAAAATCCGACCTCCGAGGAAGGGGCATTAATTAAGCGGGAGTGGTGGATGGAATGGCCAAATAGTAAGCCTCCTAAATGCGACTATATTATCCAAAGTTATGACACAGCATTTTTAAAATCAGAGATGGCAGACTATTCAGCAATAACCACATGGGGAGTATTTTATCCAGAAGGACGTTTAGGTGGAGACGAAATATATAATGGTGATGCTCCTCATATTATTTTAATAGACGTGGTTAAGGGTCGATATAATTTCCCGGAACTTAAAGGTCAAGCCTTTAAACAATATGAACACCATAAACCTGATATAGTGATTATTGAGGGTAAAGCATCGGGTATGCCGCTTACTCAGGAGTTGCGTAATGTAGGGATTCCTGTTCAGAACTTCACACCATCAAAAGGCAGCGACAAAGTAGCCAGAGTTAATAGTTGTGCTCCGTTATTTGAATCTGGGATGGTTTGGTACCCTGATACAAACTGGGCACACGATGTAATTGAAGAATGTGCAGCGTTCCCCGCCGGAGACCATGATGATTTAGTGGATTCCACTACCCAAGCTCTCATGAGATTCAGGCAAGGTGGATTTATTAAGTTACCCAGTGATTATGAAGAAGAAGTATTATACAAAAAGAAAATAAGCTATTATTGAACTTATAACGGTAACGTAAACTATGGCGATAGAAGTCCAAAGATATCCGAATAAAGGAACTTCTCCTTTTCTCAAGCAACCAGATGATGAGGAAGAGTTAACTATACAAGTTCCTGAAGAAGATCCTACGGCTAACGGGGTAGAATTTCAAGTTGGCCCAGATGGAGAAATGGTTGCTCTAGACGATACAGTACAAACACAAGAAAACGAGCACACCACAAATCTAACCGAAGTTCTAGAGCCAAACGTCCTACAAGAAATTTCTTCTGAATTAACCTCAGCCTACGAAGAAGATAAAACGTCTCGTGAAGATTGGTTAGATGCCTTTAGTAAGGGGTTAGATCTCCTCGGCATTAAAACAGAAGACCGAGATATGCCGTTTCCGGGGGCGAGTGGAGTAACTCACCCGCTACTTGCGGAAGCCGCAACACAATTTCAAGCTCAAGCCTATAAAGAACTCCTCCCAGCTAATGGTCCAGTCGCTACTAATATAGTGGGCGCAGAATCTCCTGAAACGATGGCACAATGTCAGCGTGTAAAGGAGTATATGAACTACCAAATCACCGAAGTGATGGAAGAATATGATCCAGATATGGATAGTTTGCTTTTCTATCTACCTTTGGCGGGAAGTGCATTTAAAAAAGTATTTTTTGATTCATTATTGGGCCGTGCGACGTCTGCTTTTGTAAAAGCGGAGGATTTAGTAGTCAGTTATGACACAACTAATCTAGAAACCAGCCCAAGAATCTCTCACACTATCAATATGACCGGTAATGACGTCCGCAAAATGCAACTAAGCGGAGCGTATAGGGATATTGAGATTGGTAATCCGGGAGAAATGACCTTAGATGAGGCAAAAGATAAGATAGATGAGCTTCAGGGGTTGTCCAAACCGACCAATGATTCCGATGAATACACTTTATTAGAAATTCATGTGAATCTAGAGCTAGACGGCGTTGATGAATATGACTTTGCGGTGCCTTATATCGTCACAATCCTTGAAGATAATGGCGAAATTCTCTCAATTAGGCGAAATTGGCAACAAGGTGACGAATTATTCCGAAAAAAAGAGTATTTTGTACACTATAAGTTCCTTCCGGGGCTTGGATTTTACGGATTTGGCCTGATTCACATGATTGGAGGACTTACAAAGTCCGCAACGTCCGTTTTAAGGCAATTAATTGACGCAGGGACGCTAAGTAACCTCCCCGCAGGCTTTAAAGCACGTGGAATGCGGGTTCAAGGGGAAGATGAGCCCTTAAGACCCGGAGAATTCAGGGATATAGACGTTCCAGGCGGCACAATTCGTGATGCATTGATGCCACTACCCTATAAAGAGCCTAGCGCGGTACTTAGTCAATTATTAGGTGTTCTTATTGATTCTGGTAGACGATTTGCCTCTATTGCAGACATGCAAGTTGGAGATATTGGCAGTCAACAGCTGCCCGTAGGCACAACAGTGGCTATGTTAGAGCGTGGCACAAAAGTAATGTCCGCTATACATAAACGTCTTCATTTTGCTCAAAAGAAGGAATTTAGACTCCTAGCTAGTGTCTTTTCTCGATCACTCCCCCCAATTTACCCATACGCAGTGGCCGGTGGAAATCAAGAAATAAAACAAGCAGATTTTGATGATCGGGTAGATATTATACCAGTCAGTGATCCTAACATATTTAGTATGGCGCAACGGGTAATGTTAGCGCAACAAGAACTACAAATGGCCCAAGCTGCTCCAGATATACATAATTTGCGAGAAGCCTATAAAAGAATGTACGAGGCATTAGAAGTTAAGAATATAGAACTAATTTTACCGCCTCCACCAGAAGTTCCCCCTCGAGACCCGATAAGTGAACAACAGGCCGCAATGATGGGGCAACCTATTAAGGCATTTGAGTTTCAAAATCATGATGCTTATATAGCGGCACATGGTGCATTTTTACAAAATCCAATGATGCAGCAAAATCCCGTGGCGCTACAGTCAATACAGGCCAATGTACAAGAACATACAGCTATGGTCTATAAGCAGCAGATAGAACAAGCTCTTGGACAACAACTACCGCCGCTTGATCAAATACAAAGAATGCCAGAAGAGCAAGCTCAGCAACTCATGAATGAAATTGCTCTAGCTGCCGCTAATGCCGCTCAGCAGGTTACAGGTCAGCAACAAGCTCTTATCGAAGCTCAGCAAAATGCTCAAATGGATCCGATTGTAGAACTTAAGAAGGAAGAGATAGCACAAAGAGCTCAAGGTGATGCTTTACGGGCAAGGGTTGATCAAGCTAAGATAGAATCCCAAGAAGCAATTGCAGAAATGAAGGTTGCTCAAGATAGAGAAGAAGCCTTGTTGAAAGCACAAGGTGATATCAGTAAAACGTATGGTCAGATATTGAAAGATGTAAGATCATCTGATACAGAGACGAAAGGTGATTAAATGAAAAATACGACTAAGTACAAAAAGGTGAGTTTTCCCGCTCCTAGAAAGATTGATCTTGGTAAGCCGGTTAAAGGCACTACTGTTTTAAACTCTACCAGCAAGAGTGTTTTTGGTCAAGGGCAAAAGACAGTTCAGGGCAAGGGCGCAGCAACTAAGGGCACAAAATTTAATTCAAGCCCTAGTGGAGCAAGGTAAAATGCCAGGAATGAATGAAAGAAAAAGATGGGTGAGGGGAGAAAGCACTACTTCTCGTGGAGACTATGCTGGCGGCGGCAAGGTTAAAAAATATGGCGGCGGCGGCAAGGTTAAAAAATATGGCGGCGGCAAGGTTAAAAAGAAAAGTAACTAAGTCCCCATGATGGACCCCATATATTTAGTCGAAAAACTTTTAAGGGAACTTCGCAAGCGACAAGAAGACCTTACCGAAGTTTTAAGGACAGGGGGTGTTCAAGATTGGGAGGGGTATCAAAGAATTCTTGGTGAGTTATCAGGTCTAAGCTCAGCCGAGAGAATAATAATAGACCTGCAAAATATTCAGGAACAAAATGATGTCAGCTAAGAAACAGCCGCAAGGCAAATCAGTCCCAGATCATGTTCCGTTAATACGGGAAATTTCCCCCCAAGAAGATAAAGTAGAATTCACACCTGAATCTGTTCAGGAAGATAAGTCTCTTATAGAAAAACTTCCTAAACCAACAGGATATAGAATGTTGATATTACCGTTTAGCCAAAAAGCGGTAACTAAAGGGGGGATCAGGTTAGCAGACTCCTATGTTGAAAAAGAAAGATTAGGAACTAATGTTGGTTTTGTAGTATCGTTGGGGCCAGATGCTTACAAAGATAAGGGTAAATTTCCTAATGGTCCTTGGTGCCGAGAAAGAGATTGGATTATTTTTGGAAGATACGCAGGAGCTCGAATCAAAATTGATGGAGGAGACCTGCGCTTATTAAACGATGATGAAATACTCGCCGTGGTGAATAACCCGGAAGATGTAGAATAATCACGCAATGCTAGAGGAAAAATCATGGCTGAACCCATGCAAGTAGAAGACGAAGAAGTTGAAATTGAACTAGAAGAAACAACAGAAGAAGGAGAAAACTCTCCACAGATTGTTGCGGATGAAGTTCAAGAAAGTAAAGAACCTGAATCTAGTGAGGAAGAAATCGCTAACTACAGTGAATCTGTAAAAAAGCGAATAAATAAACTTACCTATAAGGTTCGTGAAGCGGAAAGAAGAGAAGTAGCGGCACTTGAGTACGCTAAAGGTGTTCAAGAAAAACTTAACACTACTCAGGCAACCCTTTCACAAAAAGATAAAAACTTATATGATGAATATAGTGCAAGAGTTGAAAGTCAACTTTCCTCTGCTGAAAATCGATATAAAAAAGCACATGATATCGGGGATACAGATGAATTATTGACTGCACAAAAAGACGTTGCTAAACTTGCAGTAGAACTTGAGAGTTTAAATAGAGTTAGACCCTCAAAAAAAGAGGAACCGGTTACTGAACAACAACCGGTGGCTCAACAACCTCCTCAGCAACAATATGCAACTTCTGTTCCACCACAGCCTGATGCAAAAGCGCAAGAATGGGCTGCAAAAAATGTATGGTTTGGCAATGATTTAGCTATGACAACGAGTGCTTTTGCGTTTCATAGACAATTAGTTGAACAAGAGGGATTTGACCCCACTACTGATGAATATTATCAACACTTGAATCTAAGAATGTCAGAATCGTTTCCTCATAAATTAGGTGATGAGGTAACGGGTTCTCAGGTAAATATCGTCCAAGAAAATGTTGCTAATTCTAGCCGAGGGGCAAGAGGAAGAACAGGAAAGGGACGCACAGTAAAGTTGTCACAGAGTCAAGTTGCAATAGCGAAAAGACTTGGTGTACCACTTGAAGAATACGCTAAACACGTTAAGTGAAGGAGATAAAATGGTAGCTAATACCGATTCAGATCGAACTCCAAGATCTGCAGATAGTCGAGCAAAAACTGCTCGCCCAAAACCATGGCAACCACCGTCTTTATTAGACGCACCAACGCCCCCAGATGGTTATGTATACAGGTGGCTACGGGAATCAATGGTTGGAGTAGAAGATAAAGCGAATATGTCAAAACGTATTCGTGAAGGATGGGAACCTGTGAGAGCAGAAGATCACCCTGAATTTGAAGCACCAACAGTTGAAGAAGGTAGACACGCTGGCGTAATCGGAGTAGGAGGGCTGATACTCGCAAAAATGCCAATCGAAACCGTCGAACAACGACGTGCATATTACAACAAAATGGCTGCAGACCAAATGCAGGCAGTCGATTCAAATTTAATGCGAGAAAGTGATAGTAGGATGCCTATTAGTCAGCCTAATAGGAATACTCAAATCACATTTGGTAAAGGAGGCGATTCATAAGAATCGTGAATTTTATTATTGACTTAAAGGTGAAATAAATGGCTAATGTAAATGATCCAAATGGTTTCACACCAGCTTATCACATGGCTGGGGGCACTATTCGCCCTTCTGAGTTTCCTATCCAAAGTGGTGCTACTGGCGATATCTTTTCAGGAGACGTCGTAAAGCTCGCAAGTGGATATGTACTTCAGGGGGGAGCAACTGATGCTCCGCTAGGTGTGTTTGGTGGTGTTGAATACCAAAAGACCACTGGAGAGGTAGTCTTCACACGAAGATTTGTCTCTGGTACTGCTACGCTGGGTTCTGCAAATATGAAGGCATATGTGTACGCCGATCCAAATATTGTCTATGAGGCTCAGTTTACTGGGACTCCTGCACAGACAGATGTTGGAAAAGTGCACACTATTTCTACAACTGCAGGGGATACTAACAACAACCGTTCTAAAGAAGGTGTGACTACGACTACCGCTAGTGGTATAGCAAAATTGGTGGCTTATGTGGGGAGACCCGATAATACCGCCAATGCGCAATACGCTAGAGGGTATTTCATATTCCCAGCTTCTACTTACGGTAACGACTAAGGGGTGATTAGAAATGGCAATTAACAGAGCTCAATTAGTAAAAGAACTCGAGCCAGGACTGAACGCACTTTTTGGTCTTGAGTATAATCGTTACGAGAATGAGCATTCTGAAATTTTTGATACAGAAACTTCAGATAGAGCGTTTGAGGAAGAAGTGATGCTATCTGGCTTTGCACAAGCTCCTACTAAAGGAGAAGGTGCGGCGGTAAGCTATGATACAGCACAAGAAACCTTCACATCTCGTTACACCCATGAAACTATAGCTTTGGCCTTTGCATTGACAGAAGAGGCAATCGAAGATAATCTCTACGATACGCTTTCTTCTAGATATACTAGAGCTTTAGCTAGATCAATGGCAAATACGAAGCAAGTAAAAGCTGCAAACGTGCTTAATAATGGTTTCTCAACTTCCTATCCAGGAGGCGACGGTAAGCCACTTATGACTACTGACCATCCAACTTTGACAGCTGGAGATCAGAAAAATGAGCCAAGCACTGCTGCAGACTTGAACGAAACTTCGTTGGAAAACGCCTTAATTGATATCTCTGGAATAAAAGATGAAAGGGGTATTAAGGTGAACGTACAAGCCAGAAAACTGGTTGTACCTCCGCAATTACAATTTGTGGCTGACAGGATTCTAAACTCTCCTGGCAGAGTCGGTACTTCAGATAACGACATCAACGCTGTAAGAAATATGGGGATGTTGCCAGAAGGCTATACGGTTAACCATTATCTAACCGACACAGATGCATTCTTTATCAAAACTGATGCACCTAACGGCATGAAGCATTTCGAAAGAGCTGCTATGAGCACTGGTATGGAAGGAGACTTCGAAACCGGTAATGTTCGGTACAAAGCGAGAGAAAGATACAGCTTTGGTTGGTCGGATTGGAGAGGTGTTTACGGTTCTCCAGGTGCCTAAAATACGATTCTCAAATCGTGTAGAAAGGGAGCTTCGGCTCCCTTTCTTTTTTATAGGCTGTACGATAGAATAAAATTCCTAGGGTATATTTATTCTATAGACTGACCTAGCAGACAAAGCCAAGACTATAGAATTATTTCCTTAAGGAGGAAATTATGGCAAATTCAACATTCAGTGGACCAGTTAGGTCTAGAAATGGTTTTAAGGTAATAAGTGAGAATTCAACGACAGGAGAAATTTCGGATAATTCAGGTAGTTCTGTTTCTACCCGAGATACTCGTCGTTACTATCTAGACGAGTATTGGAATCAAAAACCAGCACTCAATGCAGCAATTGCTATTGCGTATAATCTAGATTTTGAAGTATTGGGCACTAATATGACCACTGCTTTAGTAACTTTTGACTCAGATAGAGCTGGTCTTACAATAACCACAGCTGGCGCAGACCAAGATCAATCGATTATTCTTCCTCATCTAGATACTAACCAAACAGCTTGGACTGGTGCGGGTTGGGGAACGGAAAATCAGGTAGAGTGGGAATGTGCAATCTCGACTAATGCGATTGATAACCAGAAAATTTGGGCGGGTCTCAAATTGACTAATGATCAGTTAATTGCAACAGACGCTGACCAAGCGTTTTTCAAGTTCCAAACTGACGCAACAAATTCAGAAGCATTCACGGACTATACATTGCTTCATTTTGTTCACAGTATTGGAGGAACTGATTATATCAGTGCTCTTCCTATAACAGTTGCAGCAAATACATTATACCGACTAGCAATAAAAATTGACTCTAATAGAAAAGCGTCTATTTTTGTTAACGGTATCCAGTATAATGTAACGACAACTTCTGGCAGTACTGGTGGCACAGCAGTAACTAAAGGAACAACGCCGACAGCAGCTTTAACTAACGACATTAATTTAATCCCATATATTGGAATTGAAGCAGGAGCAGCAGCGGCAGAAGCCCTGGATGTTCATCATCAAGCAATTAGTAGATTAATCTACGAATAGGGGGTAAACTATGGCTAATTCAGTCACAGGTCCAACTAATCAGCTTGATGGCGAAAGGAAGTTAATTGTTTATTGTTCAGTTTATTCAGATGGGAGCGCAAGTAGTACTACACTAGTAGACGTTTCAGCTTTGAACGCTTCTGATATGACTGGTGAATCCTGTGCTCATGTTTCCTTAAATAAGGTTTGGTATACCTGTAGTGGGGCACCTGATGCCCCAGCTTCTTTAGATTGGGACGCAACTACAGATGTGACTTTTCTCACTTTATCTTATGATAATTCATTTGATTTTAGTGAGATTGGTGGACTAAAAAATACAGCGGCATCAGGGTATTCAGGAGATGTACTTCTTGTAATACCCTCCACCTCTGATGCAGGAAACGAGTATACGGTTTGGTGTGAATTTTTAAAATATTATGAAGCTCCTGGATCATAGAGGGCATGGCTACTTCTGGTACCAAGACATTTGCACTAACGATAGCAGATACCATAGAAGAGGCCTATGAATTAGCTGGTCTGGAATTAAGAACGGGGTATGATGCGGAAACTGCTCGGCGTTCATTAAATATAATGTTCGCTGATTGGTCTAATAGAGGTGTTAATCTTTGGACGATAGAGCAAGTTACAACTAATCTAACGTCAGGGACTAATAGCTACACTTTAAATTCCTATGATTTAGACATAGTTTCCGCAATCATACGCCAGATTGATTCTGCTTCAAATACTACAGATCTGCAGCTTACAAGGATAGGCAGAGCAGAATATTTAAATATTCCCGATAAGTCTTCTACAGGAAGACCTACCCAGTACTTTTTAGATAGACAAACAACCCCAACTGTTAAGTTGTGGCCAACACCAGACAGTACATATACCTATAGGTTGGTAGCTAATACTATCCAACGCATAGATGATGTGACTGCATCTGCACAAGACCCTGAAATACCTTCAAGGTTTATGCCTTGCATGGCTAGTGGGTTATCTTACTACATTGCTTTAAAAAAGAATCCAGAAAAAGCTGAATTATTAAAGATGCAATATGAACAAGATTTTAAACTAGCTACAGATGAAGATCGTAGTAGAACTTCTCTACATCTTGTACCCAGCAGGAGCTATATCTAATGGCTTATGCACTAGGTAAATTTTCTCAAGCTCAGTGCGATAGATGTGGTTTTGTCTATAAATACTTGCAAATGAAAATGGAGTGGAACGGACTAAAAGTTTGTCCCGATTGTTATGAACCAAAACAACCGCAATTAACTCCTGCTAGACTCCCTGTTGATCCAGAAGCTCTGAAGCAACCCCGACCTACAGAATTGGCTCCTACTACTGGGTATGGTATAGTTAGATCAGGAAATACTAAAAACGCTGACGGAGTTACAGGTTTATCCATGGATATCACGCATAACGATATTATTGGTTCTAGTTTCTATATGGATGAACTTACAGCAAGTTTAGGAACAATATCAGTCAGTATAGGGTAGTACCGTGAGTTGGACATATTCTACACTAAAAACTGCAATTCAGGACTATTCTCAGTCTACTGAATCTACTTTTGTTACACATTTAGATGATTTTATAAAAACGACAGAAGAGCGTGTTTTAAAAGCCGTTCAACTAGACGATTTTATCAAAAATGTGACAGGAACAGGAACAGCAAGTACTGCATATCTAGGAGCTCCTACGGACTTCCTTTCTCCCTTTAGTTTAGCGGTAATAGATAGTGATTCAAACTATAACTACCTTAAATTAAAGCACCCAAGTTTTATTCGGGACTACACACCCGCATCTTCCACTACGGGAGAACCAAAGTATTACGCAGAGTTTGATGAAGATACCTTCATATTGGCTCCCACGCCAAATTCAAACTATACTTTTGAGTTGCACTATTTTTATAGACCCTCATCCCTTACTTCGGCAGGTGACTCAGGTACAACTTGGCTATCTACCAATGCTCCAAATGCAATATTATATGGCAGCTTAACAGAAGCTATGGTGTATTTAAAAAATTATGAGATTATACCAATCTATGAAACAAGATTTCAAGAGGCTCTCGCCTTGATGAAAAATCTTGGGGAAGGTAAATCTACCCGAGATCAATATAGATATGACCAAGTAAGGAGAACGCCACAGGCATGAAAATAGAAAAACTCGACGGGGCGAATATCGCCATCGTCGCTATGGGAGAAAGTCAGTTAGACTTTCATCTATCAATATCACACAGTAATCAATTCGATGAAGTTTGGGCAATTAATGCCATGGCGGGGGTTGTTAGAGAAGTAGATAGAACTTTTATGTTAGATCCTGCCACTAGGTTTCTTGATTCAGACGCAGCAGGAACTCAAACAGGATTGATGAGAAAAATATTAAAATCTCATCCTGGACCAATCTATACATGTGAATTAGATGATCGGTGCACTAATTTAGTAGAATTTCCTCTTTTAGAAGTTGTCAAAGAAACTGGCTCTTCTTATCTAAACAACACAGTTTGTTTTGCCATTGCCTTTGCTATGTATAATAAAGTTGGTAGAATTAACATGTTTGGGGTCGATTTTACTTATAAGGGTAATCTTCACTTTGCTGAATCAGGTAGAGCTTGTGTAGAATTTTGGTTATCAAAGTGTATATCAGCGGGAATAGTCGTTAGTGTTGCCCCTAGATCTGGTCTATTAGATACTGATGTACCTCTTCAAGATAAAGTTTATGGGTATCATCGTTTAGATAACCCGCCTTTAGTTATGTTTGACCCCAAAACTGAAGAATTTTATAAGATTGGCTATAAAGAATATACAAAAGCAGTGGAAGATGAGAATAGAAAAAATGCAGAATTAGTCCCTATTTTGAATACTCCACCAGAAGCAAAAAGGTACTGATGATAGAAATTGACACAAAAGTTTCTTTAGGAAAGATAGAAGTTTCCACCACAAATCATGAAGGCCATTCTCTGGAATTTTGGTCTAAAAGATGCACAGAAAAAATTTGCGGTATTTCTAAAGACGCTGCACCACATATAAGACAACAAGCACAAGAGTATCAATTAGCCATTTATAACACAATACTTTATTATATGAAGCAGAGCATCAATAGTGAAAGGTGCACAATGAAAAATCTTCTAAAGAAACAAGGTCATGAAGATTTAGCAAAAATATTGAAGGAGTTTGCATGAGATGGCTATAACTTCAACCCTTACAACCAGTTTTAAGAAGGAATTATTGGAAGCTGTCCATAATTTTAAAAATTCTGGAGGGGACACATTTAAATTAGCATTATATACAAGCTCTGCTACAATGGGAGCTACTACAACTGCATATGCCACTACTAATCAAGTTAGTGGAACTAATTACACAGCAGGTGGCGCCAATTTAACAAGAGTGGACCCAACAAGTTCAGGTACAACAGGGTTTACAGATTTTGCAGATCTTACTTTTGGCACAGCGACAGTTACTGCAAGAGGATGCTTGATCTATAATTCGAGTGATTCAAATAAATCAGTTGCGACTATTGATTTTGGTGGAGATAAGACATCCACCGGTGGAGATTTCACCATAGTTTTCCCCGCCGCTGCCGCGAGCACAGCTATTATAAGAATAGCGTAAATTCACCATGGCAGCGATCACTGGTTGGGGTCGAGGCACTTGGGGATCAGATACTTGGGGTGAACCCAACCCCGTTGTACTCACAGGTCTTTCAGCTACAGGGTCAGTTGGCTCTGTTAGTGTTGTTGCCGAAGCCAATGTAACCCTATCCACACAAGTAGGCACTGGAGCTGTAGGTACTCCTACTTTTGATTGTGAAGCCAATATATCCGTATCAGGTTTAGCAGGCACAAGTGCATTAGGAACACCCACTGTTGATGCCGCAGCTAATGTAACTTTAGCAACTCAGGTAGGCACAAGTGCATTAGGAACACCCACTGTTGATGCCGCAGCTAATGTGTCAGTATCAGGGGTGGCAGGAACTACAGCAACACCTGTTGTAGCCGTTAATGCACAAGCCATAGCAGTTCTGCCCACTATGGTGGGAACTCTTGGGGCAGTTTCTGTTGATGTAGACGGCGAAGCAAATGTTTCGGTAACTGGCCTGAGTGTTACTGGCTCGGTTGGTAGTGTTACAGTATACCATAATGAACGGGTTGAAGTTGATGGTATTTCTTGTACAGGAAGTTTAGGTACTGTTTCCACTATCAGCAAGGCAACTGTAACTTTAACAGGTTTAGCAGCAACTGCAGGAACTCCAAATATTCTAGTTTGGGGGATAATAGATGATTCTCAAAGCCCAAGTTGGACAGGTGTAAGCGATTCTCAAAGCCCAAGTTGGACAGGTGTAAGCGATTCTCAAAGCCCAAGTTGGACAGGTGTAAGCGATTCTCAAGATTCAAAATGGAAAGAAGTAGCTTAATTATTGAATAAAAAAAGTATAATATAATCTGAGAACAATAATTAATCTGATTAGAAGAGGATTAATATGGCAAGTACATATGTGAATGACCTTAGACTCAACGAGATGGCGACTGGTGACGCCTCGGGAACTTGGGGAACAACAACAAATACAAATCTTGAGTTAATTTCTGAAAAATTCGGCTCTGGGTCAGAAGCTCTTTCAGATGCCAGTACCGCAACCATTACTATGGCGGACGGCGCAAGTGATGCTTTTCGCTCTACGGCGTTAACTTTGACTGGTTCTTTATCTCAGGCTTGCACGGTCACATTGGCTCCCAATACATTAAGTAATGTCTGGGTAGTTCAAAACTCTGCTGGAAACACAGTAACTCTTAGCCAAGGAACCGGGGCTAATGTTGTTATCCCGAATGGCAGCATCAAGATGGTTGTAGCTGATGGCGCAGGTGCAGGAGCCGCAGTTACCGATGTCTTGGACATGACGGGCGGCACGGGTAACGTAGGACTGGGTAGCGGCAATTTAGGCACAGCTTTAACGACCGGAACGGATAACGTTGCCATAGGTGAAGCCTCGCTTGATGCAGTGACTACGGGTTCCGACAACACCGCTGTCGGAGACAACGCTGGTGGCGCTCTGACAACGGGTGGAAACAACGTAGCCATTGGCTCTGGCGCTCTGCTGGTTGCGACCACGGCAAATAATAACGTAGCAGTTGGTACGGAGGCGCTTACAGCTAATACTTCTGGTACAGATAATGTAGCGGTGGGTCACGCAGCCGGGGATGCTGTTACAACTGGTTCAGACAACACGCTGATCGGTGATAACGCAGGCGGAGCCGTAACTACTGGTGGAAATAATACCGCTTTGGGGTCTAGCGCCTTATTGGTAGCGACCACCGCAGCCGATAATACTGCGGTGGGGGCATTTGCTTTAACGGCTAATAGCTCTGGCACAGACAATACAGCCGTGGGCTATGCAGCCGGGGATGCTGTAACGACTGGAAGCACAAATACCTTTGTCGGTGACAACGCTGGAGGGGCTACGACAACAGCCGATCATAACACTGCCGTGGGTGCCAGTGCTTTGCTGGTTAATTCTACCGGAGCAGCAAATACTGCTGTTGGCAAAAGTGCATTAGCTGCCAACACCACAGGTGCTTCTAACGTAGCTGTTGGCTATTTAGCATTAGACGCTAACACAACCGCAAATTATATAACTGCTGTTGGAGAAAAAGCACTAAGTGCAAACACAACTGGCGCAAAAAACACTGCTCTTGGTAGAGCCACATTACAAGCAATTACTACGCAATCAAATAACACCGCAGTAGGTTATAACGCTTTGTCAGGTGGTAGTAATGCCGCAAGTGACAACACCGCAGTGGGCATGGACGCATTAACCGCCAATACCACAGGCGCTAACAATGTAGCAGTCGGAGTAAGTGTTTTAGCGGCAAACACTACCGCAAGCCGCAACACTGCTGTGGGCAAGGATGCGATGATTGCAAACACCACAGGCGCAGAAAATGTTGCAGTGGGGGCGTTAGCCTTGGACGCGAATACAACAGGCAACCAAAATGTTGCTGTGGGGGACGCGGCCCTGAGTACCGCAACTACAGCGACAGCCAACACAATGGTAGGTAAGTCGGCAGGAACTGCGATTACTACGGGCGCAGAAAACGTGGGAGTGGGGACTTCAGCAATGGCGGCTGCTACCACAGGCGGCAGCAATGTTGCAGTGGGCTATATAGCTCTAGACGCAAATACCACCGGAAGTAACAATACTGCTGTGGGAAGGGAGGCTTTATCAGCAAACACGACCGCAAATAACAACACGGCAGTCGGGTATGTGTCCGGGTCATCGAACACAACTGGCGCTGGTAATGTCAGCGTAGGAGAATCTTCCTTAAAGACCAACACTGAGGGCGATAACAATGTTGGAGTTGGCAAGAACGCCTTAGAAGCCACCACAGGAGACAGCAATACTGGTGTGGGCAAAGATGCCGGAAAGTCTATTACATCAGGCGATAACAATCTTTGTTTGGGCAGGGATGCAGGAATTGCAAGCTCTCCGGGCGGTGCGGTTACTACAGGAAACAACCAAATTTGTCTTGGTGATGAAAACATCACTCATGCACATATTCAGGTAGATTGGACAGTTGCCTCTGATGGTAGAGATAAAACAGATATTTCAGAGTTGAATTCTGGATTGAGTTTTGTCAACCAACTGAAGCCTGTCACTTATCGTTGGGATAAGCGTAGTCACTATAGCAAGGATCAAGACATTGCTCCTGATGGGCAATACAAGAGTGAGCAGCTTGACGTTGGATTTCTTGCCCAAGATGTAAATGAACTGGAAAAAAATTACGGATTCAGCAGCGAAGAAAAAAGTAATTTGATTTCCAGTCTCAGTAATGACGGGAAAATGTATGGGCTTAAATACAACAAATTTGTACCTATGCTGGTTAATGCTGTTCAAGAGCTATCGGCTGAAGTAGAGGATTTGAAAGCGCAGCCCAAATGTAAATGTCAAGGAGATTAAGATGGCAGTAACGAAAACACTTACTTCCGCTGTACCTCACGTTAAGTCGAGCAAGGTGGAAAGGTGGGACTTGGAAATGACTTACGAGAACGACAGTGAAGGCGATTCGACGTACTACACCGGCACGTTTTCTACAAATGTTAATAATGTAGATGATGACGGCGCTACGGTCTTTGCTAAGAAGGCTAAAGGTAGCTGGACTAAATCCGAGCTAGAGGCGCTTTGTCCGACGAGCCATTGGGACGCGGTGTTTGCCAGTCAAGTGGACAGCGTGATTACCAGCCCACCGTCGAATCCTGTGCCAGATACAAGCTACACGATTCCTAGCTAATGGCTGAAGTAACGGTACATAACATGCCTAGTGTTTTTGTCATGGAGACAGAAATGCCTGAAAGCATGGTTAATGACCTAAATGACTACCTTGACGAGTACAGGGAAGACATAAATAAAAAGTCATTGGCCGATACTTTGGTGGGGCAAATAGCTCAGGGTGAGCAACTTCTTATCGACAATGATGATTCCAGAGTTAAAGAATACACAGAGTTTATAACTAGCCTTGGGGCTGATTATGTAAACTTTTTTTGTGAAAATACCGGAACACAGCTTAAATCACCAAAAGCCGTGTCGATTGATGAAACATGGTCAGTTCATAGTTACGAAGGCGACTACAACCCGATACACGACCACGGCACTAAAACAATTATGGGGATATCTACTACGGGCTGGACAAAAGTTCCCCAGCAAATATTAGATCAGCCGACTGCGGGGTCGCCCAATTATTCTCTGTATAACACTTCTGGTGATTGCGACGGCTATATAGCATTTCAGTATGGGAGAAACGAGCTAATGAATACAGATAGGCTCAGACCTCCTCAGTCTTTTGTTATGAAACCAGAGGTAGGAAAACTTTTGGTCTTTCCAAGCTGGCTTCAGCACATGGTTTATCCTTTCAAGGGCGATGGAGAAAGAAGAACTATTGCCTCTAATTTAAATTGTTGGGATACCGACCTAGCGGCGTAGGGAGAATAGTATGTTATATGGTCTAAGAAAATGGTTTAAATCGACCTTCCTTGGTTTTGAAGAAAAAACAGTTCGTTCTAGAAACGACAAAGGTCAATATAGGGCAGACGATAAATCAACACCAAATATAAATGAAGCCTATAAAACAGTCCAAGTTAAAAGAAAGTCAAAAAAATCTAAACGTAAAAAAAGAAAGTAACATGTATGAGTATGCTTGTAAAGTTGACAGGGTTATAGACGGTGATACTTGTGATGTAACGCTTGATCTTGGGTTTAAAATTCTGCATAAATGCAGAGTTCGTTTATATGGAATAGATACTCCCGAGTCAAGAACCAGAAACAAAGATGAAAAGGCAAGGGGATTGTTAGCAAAAGCCTATCTTGTAGATGCCATTGAGTCTTCTAAGCATCATGTTGTAATACAAACAAAGTTAAAGGACTCCAAAGGAAAGTTTGGCAGAGTATTGGGAGATGTTGTTGTCGATGGGGTAAACATAAACACTTCTATGATTAGAAATCATCATGCTGTGGCTTACTTTGGTCAAAGTAAGCAGGAAATCGAAGATGAGCATGAGGTTAACAGGGCTAAATTAATAGAGTTGGGAGTCTTTGTTCCAAATGGCTAAATATTAGATGGAAGTATTCAGCCTAATTACTGAATTAGGTCTACCTATTGCTTCTGGTCTAATTATGGGGTTCTTTATATTTTTAGTGATGAAGCAGTTGATGGATAATCTTGTTGGTGAGATAAAGACAATACAAGGGATATCAAAAATGCTTATCACAAGAGCATCTATTATGAATAATGATATTATTCGTATTGATACTAGCGTATCAAGTGCGCTCAATTTACCGCCAGATTTAGACCGTATAGCAAGAGCAGAAAATTTTGTAGAGGACGGAAAAATAGACGCTCGTAGAGACTAGTGGATATTGTACAGTTAGTTTCTGATTTTGGTTTTCCGGTAGTGATGGTAGTAGGTCTTGGCTATTTTGTTTATTTTGTGTGGCAGACGATAACAAACAAGATAGACCCTGCTGTAGATGATATGAAAACAACGATTATTCGTCTTACAGATCAATTAAGGCTATTAGATCAAGATATGATTAGGCTGAAGGAAAAAGTAAATACTGCTTTAGAGATAAAACAAGATCATGAAAAAAAGAGATAAGATAATTTTAGTGACGTTTGTGCTAATCTCCCAAAACGTCTTCGCTGATCAAATAATACATCAGTTTAAAAATCCAAGTTTTAGTGGCATAGGAACATCATCTCATTACTTAACTATTGATGAACAAGAAAAAACCAGACGGGATGAGATAGTTGAAGACGTAGAGAGCGCACTAAAGGAAGCCGAAAGAGAGGCTGATAACACAACTCTCGCTAAGTTTTTAAGGAATTTAGAGTCTAGAATATATTCTCAGCTTTCTAGAGATATAGCTGAATCCTTGTTTAATTCAGAGTCTGGTGGAACCGGAGGCAGTATAGTATTAGAAGGAAACACCATTACGTTTGTAAATGATGGAGTAAATATCACCCTTACTGTCATTGATTCAGATGGAAATGTGACAGAGATAGTTATTCCTGTAGGTATATTCGGGATATGCACGGAAGACTGTGGAATTTAACATTTGTTGTTTTTATTTTTATAGTTCTAGAAGGATGTGCTTCGTATGCCCCTCTAGGCGCGACAGGTTGTAGCTCTTTATTAGAGTGCACCGAAGAGCCAAAACCATTAAGACCCACTCAGGAAAATCTTCTTAATCTTCCTATCCCAAAACAAAAAGCAGTAGTGGCTGTTTATAATTTTGATGATTTAACTGGTCAGAGAAAAAGCTCACAACAAATGGCTTTGTTCAGCACAGCCGTTACTCAAGGGGCAGATCAGTACTTAATCGATGCCTTGAGGTCTGCTGGTAGTGGAAATTGGTTTGTTGTAGTTGAAAGGGCTGGTCTTGACGCCCTGACAAGAGAAAGGCAATTAATCAGGCAAACCAGACAAACTTATGATGGAGAGGTAGGGAACACGCTGAAACCCTTGCTTTTTGCCGGTCTTTTATTTGAAGGTGGAATTATTCAGTATGATACCAATATAGAGACAGGTGGAAACGGAGCAAGGTATTTAGGAATAGGCTCTAGTAATCAGTGGCGTAAGGATGAGATAACCGTATCTTTGAGGGTTGTTCTTGTACAGACTGGCGAAGTATTATTAAATACAATGGTGAGCAAAACTATTTTAAGTGCTGGTACTAGCAGGGATTTGTTTCGGTTTGTGGAGATGGGCACCGAACTTGTAGAACTTGAGACAGGGCTTTCTCAAAATGAAGCAGTTGGGTACGCAACAAGAGCAGCTATAGAGGAATCTGTTTACCAAATAATAAAAAAGGGACTAGATCAAGAAATATGGGATTTTAATTACTCAGAATTGAAAGAGGAGGAAAGATGAAAAATCTTCTAAAGATCTTATTGATTTTCGTTTCTCCGATAGTGTTTGGAGCAAACAACGACATATACATAACTCAGTCAGGGACCGGGCTAACGCTAACAATCGACCAGATAGGCGATAGCAATGTTGTAGGTACATCTCAAACGAGAGCGACGTTTACTGGCACAAGCATGACTGTAGATGTAGATCAAGTGGGCGACTCAAATACGCTGGCAGCATCGATAGCTCAGGGAAATAGCACCTCGTTTACTGTAACAAGCACTGGCGATAGCAATGCTACTACTCTTGCGCTTGGGGCGACAGGCGATGTTGCTAATACAGATTTCGACTTGACCGAAACTGGAGACTCCAACGTAGTTGTTTTTACTCAGGGGGCAGCAGCAACGGCGACTGCGGGAAATCAGGATATAACCATTACCGGAACATCAAATAATATTAATGCTACTTGTGAAGTGGTTGGATGTATTAATAATTGGACGGTTGATGGCGATTCAAATGATATCGATACAACCCAGACCGGAAATGCCGATCACGAAATTACAGCCTCAATAACTGGAAATACGAACAATATCGATATAGATCAAACGAATAGTACAGGTAGCGTTTCTGGAGTAGTGGTCATAACATCGACTACGAGTAACGCCACTATTGATATAGACCAATGCACCTCTGGCTGTTGATTTGTTTGGTATTTTTTTGTAATTCTGCGTATTCGCAGATAGGCAGAATCTCTGAATTAAGGGGCAATGGAGAGGTTTTACGGGAGAATCAGCAGGCTAGTTTGCCGGCAGAAGCTGAGCTCGGTATCTTGAGCTATGACGATGTGCGCACAGGGAACGGGCGAATCGGCATAGAGTTCCTAGACTCTAGCATTATTCGGCTTACTGAGCATTCTAAAATTGTTATTGATGAATATATCTATGACCCTGACCCCGATAAAGGCAAGCTCGCTCTTAACATGGCTTCAGGGACAGCGAGATTTATTACCGGGGCTTTGGGCAAGATCAATAAATCCCGTGTCTCTATCTCTACCCCAAGTGCCTCAATATTTATTAGAGGCACTGATTTTACGACCACAGTTGATGAGCTAGGACGCTCCTTGGTAATCCTTCTGCCAGACGCTGCTGGAAATTCATCTGGAGAAATTACAGTTGAAACTATGGCAGGCGTCGAGGTACTAAACCAGCCATATCAGGCAACAATGGTAAGCGTTGCCGAAAGCCCACCAACACAAGCCGTGCAATTAACTAACATGTCATTAGCCTTTATAGATAATCTTCTTATCGTAAGTCCTCCAGAAGAAGTTCAACAAGCTATTGATGAGCAAGGCCAAAGTGCAAGTAACGTGCTAGATGTAGACTTTCTTGAGGAAAACGACCTCGACGACGATGACGGACTTTCGGAAGACGAGCTACAAGATGAAATAACGCGGTTAGATGTCGACTTTTTATCTGTAGATTTTTTACAAGACTTGCTTGAAATGATGGAGGAAATTTCCGCAGGGAAAAAAGATCAAGCTGAAGAAGGCGAACTGGATGGAGTTCAGATAGAGGGAATTATTCCGGGATTCGACCAAGATGCACAGATGTACAGCTTTGTAGAAGGAGAGATCCTTGCGTTTTTCCGGCAGGTTGAAAACACTATTGATCTGGAGTTAGACAAGAATAATGCCTATAACCTGCAAATACTTTCTGCAGGAAAGCAGTTAAATATTGTGATTAACGGTGGAGGAGACAGTGAGATCATCATCAATCAGTCTGATTAGTTTTTTACTGATTTCTCAGTTGATATATGCATCAGACAATTCCGTAGAAGTGCGGACCAAGGGTAGTTCGTCATTAATACATATAGACCAGATAGGGACGTCTAATACGGCAAGAGTTTGGTGCGGATTGTCTGAAGGAAACTATACAACGCATAATTGTAATAATGCAGAAATTGATATAGATCAAAATGGTACAAGTAATATTGCAAGAGCGTATAGTCAAGTAACTTTACATACAGGAAACGAATACAAAATAGAACAAACAGGCAATGATAATTTTGGATACATTGATGCCGATGATGATTTAAATGATATGGATGTTGTGCAAAACGGTGACAATAATGACGGAGAAATCTATATGCAGGGAGATGGGAATGTTTATAGTATTTCTCAAGATGGTGATGACAAGGAAGCCGAGATAAGGGCTTTTGGCAATTATTCTGATTTTAGTATAGATCAGTCAGGTAGCGGGGAGCATTACGCCAAAATCTATGCAAGCGGCTATGCGGATAACAATGATGCTTCTATAACGCAAACTGGGAGTGGCGACCATTATATGAGGCTGAATTTCTATACGGATGACTACGATGTGACTGCTAGTCAATCCGGAATTACCAATAAAAGTATTACAGTAAGTTACAACTGCGTCACTAATTGTAATAAAACAGTCACAATATCTCAGAGTGACTAGATATATTCAGCTTGGTGGGTTGCTTATATTATTAAGTATTCCATTTGTATGGAACCTGAGTTTTATAGAGACACTGAAACTAAAGACTTTTGATTCCCTAGTTTCTGAAAAACAAGCTTCTGGATATTTCTCAATACTTTCTATTAATGAGGAAGATATAGAAAGAGAGGGGGGGTATCCTTTTGGCCGGCAAAGACTCGCAGAGATACATAATGAGCTATTAGAGAAGGGAGCTATAGGCGTAGGGTGGGTTCTAGCTTTTCCACAACCTGATAGGTTTGGAGGAGATACAGAATTTGCTAGTGCTTTATCTGGGTCGCCAAGTGTTCTCGCAATGTTTGAGAACGATAACGGAAGCTACCCCGAAACAACAGGCACCGTTATTTTAGGGGAAGATATTGGCGGTATTCTGGCAAGTGGCGTCATACAGAATATAGACCCGCTGAAAGAAAGCTCCAGTCAGGGGATAGCGGTTGCTAGAACTGATATAGATAATTTAGTCAGAAGACTTCCTCTATTGATGAGAACTCCAGATGGATGGGTTCCTGCTTATGGAACTGAGGTTCTAAAAATACTAGCAGGTGCAGATACTTACGTTATAAGGACAAGTGAAAATGGAATAGAAGAAGTCAGGGTCCGGGGGCTTCCTCCGGTATCTGTAGACTCATTGGGTAGAAGATGGATTAGTTATGTAGATACTCCAGAAACAAACTTATACGAAATGGATGTTGCAGATAAGTTTGTTTTTGTAGGGTTTACGGCAAGGGGCATAATGCCTCAAATTGCAGTACCAAACAACAAGCTGCTTGAACCGCACAAAATACAGGCGGCTTTAGCAGAAAGCATTTTGATAGAAAATAGCCCCTATATACCGAATTGGGCGTTGGCGGCAGAAGTATTGATATTTTTTGCCGGCACAATCTTGACAGTTGTTTTGATCAATTCTTTAGGGATAACGCTAGGAATAACATTAACCGGTCTATTGTTTACAGGGGTAGGATATTTAGGACTTGCCTTAATTCAGAGGGGTTTACTGGTAGATGTAACATGGGCTCTGATATCTGAATTCATTATTGCATCTGCCGCCTTCTACCTGAGATTTCGTGAACAGTATAAGCTACGACAGGAAATCAAAAAGCAATTTGAACACTACCTTGATCCAAGGCAGGTTAAAAAGTTACAGAAGAACCCAGAGCTACTAAAGCTCGGAGGCGAAAAGCGACTTGCTACTTACCTATTCACTGATGTAAGAGGGTTTACCTCTATGTCCGAGTCTTTAGACCCGGCGCAAGTTACATATATAATGAATAGAGCCTTGACTGCGCAGCAAAAGGCTGTGCAAAAACACGGCGGCATGGTCGATAAGTATATCGGTGATGCAATGATGGCAATTTTTAATGCACCATTAGACTTAGATAAGCACGCACATGTCGCTATTGAGTGTTCACTAGATATTCTAAAAAATATGTCGGAGCTAAATATAGAACTCGCCCAAAGAAAATTACCGCCAGTGGCTATTGGTATCGGAATCAATACTGGAGAAGCGGTTATCGGGAATATGGGAAGTGAAATGAGATTTGACTATACCGCCATTGGAGATGCAGTAAACATAGCTGCAAGGCTAGAATCTGCAACAAAAGAAGTTGGAGAAGATATACTTATAGGAAAAGATACTAAAAACTATTGTAGTTTTAAGCTAAAATTGTTAGAGCCTATAAAAGTAAAAGGTAAAGAAAAGTCTCTGGAAATCTATACAGTGGAGGAACGATGAAAAATCTATTAAAAAGTATAGTTGGGGCAGTAGCTCCGAGTTTAGGAACTGCTCTAGGTGGCCCATTAGGCGGTATGGCCAGTAAGGTTATATGCGATGTTTTGGGATGTGAAGATAATCCAAAGGCTATTGATAATGCAGTACAGCAGGCAACCCCGGAGCAGTTGTTAGAATTAAAGAAGGCCGAGAAAACTTTTGAACTCCAGATGAAGGAACTAGACGTTGATATTTTCAAGCTTGAAACACTGGATATTCAGGATGCTAGAAGCAAGTTTAGTAAAGATTGGACCGCCAGACTTATCGGTTTGTTTACGGTTGGCGGTTTTATGGGGTATATCTTTTTGGTGACTCTACAGCCGCCTGAACAAAACTCAGAGGCTCTAATAAATCTAGTTTTAGGGTATCTCGGAGGGTTGGCGAGTGCAATCATTTCTTTTTACTTTGGTGCCTCACATTCTGATAATAAGGAAGAATAATGGAAACTTCCGAAGAAGGTAAGGCTCTGATAAAAAAATTTGAAGGCTGTGAGTTAGAAAGCTATCGTTGTAGTGCTGATGTGTCAACTATCGGGTACGGGCATACTAAAGACGTGTCAGATGGGGATGTTTGCACGCAAGAAGAAGCTGATCAGATGTTAACTGAAGATCTAGAAGAGTTCGAAGGCTTTGTGGATAAGTTAGTTACTGTAGATTTAGAGCAAAATCAGTTTGATGCGTTAGTAGCTTGGACATTTAACCTTGGTCCTTCAAATTTAAAGAATTCTACTATGTTAAAAGTCTTGAATCAAGGGGAATATAATAAAGTTCCTAGTGAAATGAAGCGTTGGAACAAAGCAGCCGGTAAAGTATTAGGTGGTTTAGTGAGAAGAAGGGAGGCCGAATCTCTTCTTTTTGAAGGTAAAGATTGGTATAAGGTGTAATTCAATGCCTTTAAATAAATTTATATTTCGCCCCGGAATTAATAGAGAAGGGACAGACTATGATAATGAAGGAGGCTGGTTTGACGGTAATCTTATCCGCTTTAAAAATGGTAGACCTCAAAAAATAGGAGGCTGGGCCAAAGACACACTCGACACCTTTTTAGGAAAAGCGAGAGCTCTTCATGCTTGGGTTTCCCTTGGAGGGACCAAGTATTTAGGTATGGGTACAACTTGGAAGTATTATGTAAAATTAGGATCAAATTTTGATGATGTTACACCTTTACGCAGCACTACCTCTGCGGGGGATGTAACTTTCTCAGCTAGTAATGGTGATGCAACAATTACTGTTACAGATTCAAGTCACGGAGCTGTGGCAAATGATTTTGTGACTTTTAGCGGTGCGGCTACTTTAGGCGGCTTAATTACAGCTGCCGTGTTGAATCAAGAATATCAAATAGCAACCATAGTCAATACAAATAGTTATACCGTAGAGGCAAAAGATACATCTGGAAATACAGTTACCGCTAATAGCAGTGACAGCGGTAACGGTGGCGGTTCTGTTGTGGGGGCTTATCAAATTAATGTTGGTTTGGATGTATTTATTGCGTCTACCGGTTGGGGATCAGGAACTTGGGGCGCGGGTACATGGGGAAGTACTAAAACTCTTTCTGCTAGTAATCAGTTAAGACTTTGGACACATGATCATTTTGGAGAAAATTTGATCATCAATCCTCGTGGTGGAGGGGTTTATAGATGGGTAGAAAATAGTGGTACCTCAGTAAGAGCCGCCGAATTATCTGGGGTAAGTGGTGCAAATCTAGTACCCACAATTGGTCTACAGGTAATTACTTCAGAAAAAGATAGACATCTAATTGTTTTAGGAGCAGATCCTATAGAAGATTCTTCGCGCACCGGTTCAGCTGACCCTATGCTTATAGCGTTTAGTGATCAGGAAAATGAACTTGAATTTGAACCAAAAAGCACTAATACAGCTGGGTCATTACGTTTATCTTCCGGTAGTGAAATTATAGGTGCGGTGAAAGCAAGACAGGAAATTTTAATTTGGACAGACACGGCCCTCTACAGTATGCAATTTATTGGTCCTCCTTATACCTTTGGTATAAATTTGATTAATGAAAATACAGGGCTGATGGCTCCTAAAGCAGCGGTAACTGCTCCAAATGGTGTTTATTGGATGGGGTATAATAATTTCTATTCTTATACAGGAGCCATTAAAAAAGTTCCATGTACAATTTTGAGCTATGTATTTGATAATTTTAATGTTTCTCAAGCCTATAAAGTTCATGCTTTTACCAACTCTCAGTTTGATGAAGTCGGGTGGTTCTATCCTTCCAGTAGTGCTATCGAAATAGACAGATATATTGTCTATAATTATGCAGAAAATGTTTGGTCCTATGGAGAACTAACAAGACATGCTTGGTTGGATGCGGGAGTAGAACCCTACCCAAGAGCAACAACAGATTCCTACCTATATGAACAAGAAACAGGGTACGACGCCGATGGGAGTCCTATGACTAATGTTTATATAGAGTCTAGTGACTTTGATATAGGGGAAGGGGAGCAATTTTCCTTTATTAGTAGAATCATCCCCGATATCAGGTTTTTAGATAACAGTAGCGGAGGACAGGTTAATTTTGTATTGAAGACACGTAATTTCCCGGGAGATAGTTTAGCAACAAACAGCACATCCGTTATAACAAGTACAACACAACAGGCTTATGTAAGGGCAAGAGCACGCCAAGCGGCGGTTCGGTTAGAATCTGACGATGATGATGTAAATGCGAATACATCCACAGGCTGGCGGCTAGGAGCCACTCGTTTAGATATAAAACCTGATGGCAGACGATGAGTAGGCTATTAGTTACACAACTACCCCAAGAGATAGACGGGGTAGTTAGTTCAGACACGTATAATCGTCTAGTAAGAATATTAGAAATAAACTTAGGTGAATTCGACCCAGACAATATACGTCAAATAGAAGACACTGAAAAAGCAAAACTACAGTTTAATCCGGGGAGTTTAGTTTGGAATACAAATAATGAGTCGCTAGAAGTATGGAGTGGGAGTTATTGGTTAACACTTTCTACTCCTCAAAGTGATCATGGGCTTTCTGCAACGGGTTCTGTAGGAGAGGTCTCCGTTAAGTTAGCCGGTGCAACAACCATAACTTTATGATCATAAAGAATATACATCATTGTTCAAATAAACTATTATTTAATCAAGGGACTTAGATAAATTCATGCAAAATACCCAAGGATTACAAAGTCTAGAAGAATTAGCTGATGCTCGCTATGCATTAGCTATGCATGGTCGTTATGGGGACACAACAATAGGACATCTCACTCCGGGAGAGATGGTTCTTCCTCGACCTATAGCGGATGATCCTGTCTTAAAAAGACAGTTGTTTGACGCCTTTGAGAGACACGAGCTCAACCCTAATCAATATCAAGTAGGCCATTTTGAAAATTCAATTAATCCGCTCACAGGTGTGCCGGAGTTTGGTTTTTTCAAAAAGATTGGTAAATTCCTCAAAAAAGTAGCTCCTGAAATCGGTAAGATTGTGGGCTTTATATACGGTGGACCAGGAGGGTCTGCAGCTTTAGGAGCAGCAATCGGTGGTGCTCTTGGGTCAACGGTAAAATATGGAGGAGATATAAAACAAGCCGCGAAACACGCAGCAACTGGTTATATGCTCGGGAGTATGGGTCAGGGGGCTGGTCTTAAGGGCGGTCAATCTGGTCAAGGAATCGGTTCTTTATTTAAATCAGCCGGTGAAGGTGGAATGTGGGGATGGGAAGCAACCCCGGCAGCAGGAGAGGGGGTTGGAGCATTTTTCCAAAATGTAGGGGCAAAAGGTGCCCAGGCCCTCGGAGCTCCTGTGGCAACTACGCCTGCCCCTGGAACTCTTGGGGGGCTTTACGGTGGACCACCTATTAGCGTTGCTCAAGAGATTCCATCAATAGGAGATGCATGGTCTAATTTGTCTGGACCTCAAAAAATGGCCGCATCAATGATGGGTTTAGGAGCTCTTGGCGGTTTTGAAGGTGGGGAAGATACTTCTGAAATGCCTCCCCCCAGCGGAGAACTCGACAATTATCTACAAAGACCACTCACCGCCGCCTCTTTACCCACCCAATACGGCATAGAAGGTGTAGGGGCCGGTGGTCCGGGGTCAATGTTGCCCACAGGAGCAGGGATAGTTGGTGGTGAAACATTAGACCCAGCTACAGCTGCCTTTTTAAGAGAAACCTTAGATGATGAAGAATACAGCGATTTGATGTTCCCTGAATTTAAAAGAACTTATGCTAAGAACGGAGGACCCATCTTAAGCGATGGTGAAACATTAGACCCAGCTACAGCTGCCTTTTTAAGAGAAACCTTAGATGATGAAGAATACAGCGATTTGATGTTCCCTGAGTTTAAAAGAACTCGTGCTAAGCACGGAGGACCCATCTACGAATTAGATCTACGAGGCGGTGGTGCGTCGTATGGTCCCGGTACAGGAACATCAGACGATGTACCGGCCATGTTAAGCGATGGAGAATTTGTGATGACTAAACAGAGCGTAATGGGGATGGGGGATGGTGATCATAAACAAGGAATAGAACATTTATATACCATGATGCAAACCAATGAAAATAAAGCTAAAGGACTGGGGATAGGGAGAGCATAATGGCAACTGAACGTGAATATCTACGGGAAGAACAATTCCCACCAAATTATCTAGCACAATTTTATAGTGGCGCTCCCGGAACAAATGTTCCAGGAATCATGCCTCTATTGAATCAAGAGCTTGTTAACCGAATGATGGGGTTCGGTGTAGAGGGAGCAAATCCATACACTTACTCTGGTGAACGTATAGCAGATTTTGCTCCCGCAGAAAGAGAAGCAATGAGAATGACTGCGGAAGGCATGGGTTCCTATTTACCGTACTTTCAAAGAGGAGAACAATTGACGGAAAGTGGCCTAGGAGCAGTGACTGATGCTTATGGAGATACTCGTAATTTAATAGATCAAGCAGTTCAAGCTGGCGAAATGAGTACCGAAGAAGCAATGGGGTTGCTTAGACAAGCCCCGGGAATAGCTGGACAGGCTACTCAAGCAGGAATGGGACAAATAGACGCATCCGGCAGAGAACTTAGAGGAGCCAGAGATGTAACGGGTGGAGGACTCGGTAGGCTCAGTCAAGCTGCCGGAACCGGTTATGGGGCAACTGGTATGTTTTCTCCCGGCGGTTCTGCGGGGATACTTGGTGGGCCTGGTGGTACTCCTCCTACTGGGGGTTATGGGGGGGTGTCTGATTTTTATAATCCTTATGAAGAACAAGTCGTTCAACAAACTATGGAGGACGTGCGTAAAGGTTTAGCTCAGGGCGATATTGCGCGCAGAGCTGGAGAAATTGGCGCAGGGGCGTTTGGCGGTTCTAGGAGCCGGTTAGCCGGACAGGAACTCGCAGAAGCCGCAGCTAGAGGTGCCACCCAACAAGTTGGCGCTATACGGGCGGGGGGTTATCAAGACGCAGCACGCAGAGCACAAGCAGCATTTGAATCACAACAAGCACGTCAAGCAAATCAAGCAAACCTACTGGCGGGGCTTGGTGCTCAACAATCTGATATCGGTGCTAGGCTAGGTACAATAGCTGGTCAAAGAGCGGGTATGGGAACTCAAATTGCTGGTCTCGGTAGTAATTTAGCCGGGATGTACGGCACTACTGCTGGAGGAATAGGTAGTCTTGGCGGTAATTTAGCCAATATTTATGGCGGGGCGGCAGGAGATGTCTTTGGAGCTGGGGCTCAGTTAGGACAACTTGGCATGGGGGCAGGACAACAGATGTCCGGGCTTGGTTATGGCGCTAGTCAGCTATTGGGAACGGATATTAATAGAATGATGGGTATAGGCGGTATGCAACGTGGAATGGACCAACGTGGATTAGACTTAGGTTACGGTAATTTCGTAGGTCAGTATAATCTACCGATGCAAACGCTCGGGCAGGTAGGCGATATGGCTACGGGTTGGTCTCCGGCGATGGGTGGTACAACTTTACAGCAGAAGACCACAGGACAGCAAACTAATCCACTTATGCAAGCGGCAGGAACAGCACTCACAGCATACGGAGCATTTAATAATCCAAGTGGCAGCACAGCCACGGGCGGGGTACACCAGGGACCGCCGACAAATTTGCAGCTTAACCCACAGGCGGGAGGCACTGCAGGCTTATCCCCGCCGAATCCGTATTTAACAAGTCAACAGCGCGGGCGCGGTATGGGCATGGGAGTAAGATAAATGGCACTTCCCTACCCTGACCCCGGAATGGTGACTATTACTGGTGACCCTAATAATCCGTTTGGTGGACAAATTACCAGTCAAAATATGAATACGGCTCACCCTAATGAAACACCAGAACAGGCAATTATGAGGCTTCATCAGGGGGGATTAGCGGTACATGAAATAGCTGAACTCACAGGTTTTCCTCAAGATCAGGTGGCGATGCAAGTTGCTCTTGGGACCGGGGACCGTGGTTCTTTTTTGCCGGGAGGACAATTTGGTCAAGAACCGCCACCTACTGATGTGCCATCTATTGATGGCGGTATAGAGTCTCTTCTTCCTGCTCCTACTGACGCTGCCGCTCCTGATTTTGTAGATCTAGGTACTACCGCGGCTGATATAGCTGCAAATGTAAGAGGCGGTCTTGCAGAACCCAAAGAATATTTAACTGAATTGCAACTCCACGAAGCTATAACAAACCTCGGCGCTGATAGAACTGAAGCCGAAAACCAGGTATTAGATAACGACCCTAATAACCTCGGTCTAAAAGTTTCGGCCGCTAATCTTGCTGGCGCTATTGCACGAGGAGCAGGGGATAAAGATGCAATAGACACTCTAAGAACAGCAGGCGAAATAGATCAAGAATTTGACCTAGATAATACAGATGATGTAAAGAGTCGATTAGAAGTATATAAAAGAGCAGCAGAAATATTCTATGACACAGATGATTTAAAAGAATTAATTCCCCAGCCCGATAAATCACTTCCATTTATGATTGCTGGCGCTGCCTTGATTCAAGCGGGTAACGAAGGAGATACATGGGGAGAAGCCTTGTCTAATGCATTTTTACAATATACCATGTCTTCTAAAAAAGAAGAACAAGACTATGAAAAACAAATACTCGGTCTTGAAATAGGAAAGAAAAAAGCAGCTCAAGAGTTGGCAACTCAAATGTTTCTAGGAGACCGTGAACAACAACAAGCGTTCGCTAACTCGATGTTAAAAGCAAATGCCAAATTTTATAAAGTAAAAGGACAAAATCTTCCAGTACCCTTTACCGATGCAGAACTACTTGCAATTAGGAACATGGGCCCGGGGCCGGGTGTACCTGTCATACTTGACGAGTGGAACGCGGAGAGGCACGGAGTCCTAAAGAATTTCACAGTAACTGATGCCGCTGGTAACATGATGGTTCAAGGACTCACCGACACCGAAGCTCTAAAGCAAAGAGATTCAGGGCTGTGGGAAAATGTAACAGTAGGAGACAGAACCGGCGATTTGAAGCTCTATAACATAAACGGCGTTAATAAAATGATTTTGCCAGAAGACGCTCAAAGACTTCAAAGGGACGGTAAAGAAGTATTCGCCGCAACTCCAAACAATACAATGAAAGCCCTCGATACGACGACCAACAGAAATGTATTTGTATCTCGCTCAGCCGTTGATGCAGATAGGGCTGCAGGAACTGGTAGGTATGTGCCTGTGGAAGAAATGATAGGCTATGCTACGGATATTAACGGTAATCCAATGATTGGTCCCGCTAGTCAGGTATTTGGTGCTGTGGGTGTAAGAGGAGCCCAAAGAGAAATAGGAAGATTCCAAGAATTATACACAAACGCTAATTTTAATAGAAATAGAGTTCTTACCACAATAGATGAGATACGATCTGCTGTGGGAGCGGCCAGAAGTGAGAGTGGTACATTATTGTGGGGTACTGGTGGGCAAGCTGGCTTAGTTGGTAGAAGAATTATTAATGAAGTTAACCAGCTTAGCAAAGTTTTTTCTGACCCAACAAAACAATGGAATTTTTATATAAGTAACAAAGAAGATGGACTATATGATCCCCAAACAGATAGGACTCTTTCCTATGACTCCTTTCAAAAGAAATATGGGGACCGTTTTTCTGAGTCGAATCTTGGTAAATTTTTACTTGATACAGGATTAAGAAGAGTAGAGGTTAATAACTTAATTTTTCAACTTGCTTTAACTAGCGCCATGCTAGAAGGGCAAAAGGGACGGGATATTTCCGACAAGGATATTGAACGATTCTTAACTAGGGCAGGTGCCAACGCTACTTCAGAAGACGAACTACTGGTTTTACTCGATAATCTTGAATTTAACGCCATAGACTATGTTGATAAACTAGCGGATAATCAAGTCAGGCTTAGTCCAACAATGATGCCAAATCCAGACGGCGACGGTAGCGTCCGTGCTTTAGAATATCGGTTTCGAGGCATAATAGATGCGGATAACGACTATGTCCCCACACAAGGTAAAGAAACCATAGGTGAAAGAAGGCGAAGATTAGAAACTAGAAGACAACTGCCAGGCACAGTGGGGGGTGTATCTCCAAGTGTTGCGGTAGATGGACCTACACTTGAACCGCGTCCTCTCGATGACAAGTTATCAGGAGATGGGAATAGAACTTTTCTTCAAACCTATCAGTATTTAAAGAGTCTCGACAGACGCGCCCGAGATGAACACACACAACGGCTTTTGGAGGACTTGACAAATGAGCAGTTTAACGCTTTAGACAAGTACATTTATGACCGCGGCGGTTTATAATAATGTCAAATGGCAATGAAGATATAGTAGATCTTACATCAATACTTGATGAGATAGCAGCTGAAAGGCTAAGACAAGCTGGTAGAGATCAAGCGCAACAAACGCAACAACAAACAGCAGAACAAGAAAGACTCTCCAAACTTGGGGAATTTGGCTATACTGAACGTCCTCCTACTCCTGGTCAACACTGGGTTGCCCCTCTTGCAGACTATATGTCGAATAGGGCTGCAGAAGAAGCTGCAATTGAAAAAGGAATATTAGCGAACGATCCATTTTTTGTAGAAAATTATTTACCAACAGCTCGCCCCGAAGTTAAATCTAAATACACAGGGGTGGATTTTACAGGTGGCGCAGGTAATGATGCCAATAAAATAATTTCTCAGTTACCTACAGAGGTTGCAGAGGATCCATACTGGGCACAAAGGGTTATACAAACACTTTATGCCGAAGAGTATGATATACCGCGTACTTATGATTATAGGGTCAGATACGATCCACATGTTGACAAGTTAATCTTTAACGATCCATTAAACAATAATAAACCCACTATTATAAATCCTCCGGGAATGCAATGGGCTGATTTTGCAGCTCTTGCTGAGCCTATCTCTGCTGAAGTAGCAGGTGCTGTAGCTGGGGGTGCTCTAGGCAGTTTAACAGGTACTGTAATAGGAACTGGGGGTGGTGTTTTAGTGGGAGAAACTGTAGGAACTTTAGTCTGGAGACTAATGAATTTACAAGGGCTAAAAGATCGAGGTTTCCTCCCACCGGGATATAATATAGTGGATGAAGCCGTGGATGAAGCAGTTAATACCGCAGCGTGGGGTTTAGGGGCCATCCCCCTATTTAAAGTAGCAAAATGGGCATTTAGAATTAGCAGCCCAGGAAAAGCATTTCCAGTAGATGAAGATGAATTTGTAGCAGCATATGAAAAGGCACGAGTCAACAACCCACAAGCTACCACCGTGAGACCATTAGGATCAACAGATCCTAGTGAAATACAGACAGTACAACCGCCAAGAGGAGCATCAGATTTTAATGCCCAGCAGGAAGTAGCTGAAGATGTTGCTGCCGTGCAGGGAGGACAGTTATTAGATCAAACTGTCCCTCAAGTTATGCTGGGGGCCGCGGACTCGGGTGTACCGATTAAAAAAACTGATGCAGTAGGACTTGAGCAATACTTACGTTCAGAAGCTGGCACAGACTCACCAGCTGGGGAGTATCTTAGACAATTATTTGCTAGACAAGAAAAAGGAAAAACAGCAGCCGTAAGATCTATATATGAAAGAGAAGGTATACCACCAAGTTTAGCAGCGGCAGAAGCCGGTCCCGGTGCTAGAGCAGCCAGAGGAATGGACTTTAGTGAAGCTGCAAGACAAGCCTTAGAAACTAATCCTAGAATGCAACAGGCTGAAAAAGCACTTACAGATTTAGCAAATTCGTCAGACGCTATTTTTAGAGAACTTGGAGAAGGAGGTGTTTCTGCTGCAACCGCAGGCCAAAGTATAAGGACGACATGGAAACTCGCAAGTAATAGGGCATCTCAAGCCGTAGATACTGCCTACGATGACATCGCAAAAAAATCAGGTTTTGGCGATAGAAGACTCAAGCCCTATAATTACAGCACCTTAGAAAACCCTGTAAAAAGCATAGCTAAAATTATCAGGGAGCAAGGCCTCCCTGATTCAACAGAAGCCAATAGACTTCAGGGAATTTTAGAGTCTATTTCTCAAGGTAACATGAAATCTCACGAAGTTTTTACAAGAGATTTAAGTAGATTAAGATCAATCATAAACGAACAACGGGCTCGAGGTAGAAACACAGACGACTTGGTAAAAATACGAGATAGCATGCTAACTATCCGCAGAAACGCACTAGAACAAAGAGGTCACCCAGGAGCAGCGGCTGAATTTGAAGCGGCTGAAACCTTATATAGAGAATTCCAAGAAAACTATAAGAATCGCTTAGTGAAAAATATGCTGGCTCTTCAAAGCGTCAGTGCGGACAAGTATGTTCAGGGAGATAGACAAGCGTATGAAGGATTTGTTGATTTCTTACGATCCAACATAACTAGAAATTCCGACGGTACGTTAAACTCACCTGAGTTTATTGATAGTGTTCTATTAGATCCAGAAAATACAACTGGGCTACTAGGTCTGAGGGCAGGTCTACGCAATGAATTTATGAATAAAGTTGTTACTGAACAAGGTGGAGTATTAAAGCCTAGATCAGTGCAGGCTTACAAAAACTTTATGGATAAAAACGGCGATGTTATTCGAAAATTCTTTACAGAAGATGAAATAGCCCAGTTTGATAGTGCCGAAGCCTTCATTAAATCCTATAAGCAAAATGAAATAGCTTTAACAAAAACTAGAGATGCACTAGCTAGATCTACTACCTTAACAAATATCGTAGATCTAAAAGAAAAAGAAAAAGTTTTCAACCTAACTTGGGGACCAGGAAAAATAACCTCCACCAGAGAATTATTTGAAGCAGTCTCTGATTCTAATAATCAAGAACTCATAGACTCTTATAAAGCCTATATCTTTCGAGATATGATGGAGAAAACACAATCAAAGGGCGCATTAAATGAAGCTACATTTAATGGAGGGAAGATAGAACAATATTTAGATGATCATGGCGATGCCATGGAAATTTGGTTCGGTACAAAATTTAGAAGCCAATTATCTAATATAGCTGCAAAGATAAAACCCTATGATGATCTAGGCCCAGCTCAACTTTCTAAAGAAGATCAGTTTATACTAAGAAGTTTAACCTCTTTGGCAAGAGCTTACGTTGGTATATTTACAACTCCCGGTCGTGTAATGACTGCTGTTAAAACTATTTATGGTGGTAACGCATCAAGAAGACAATTAGAACTTTTATCAGATCCAGATAAATTATACAATGTTATTATGCAAGATAAGTGGCAAAAAAATCCAGTTACAAGAGCAGTAGTAAGAGAAATAGGAAGGATATTTTATAGAGAAGAGGTTGATACCCCCCGAGAAAAAGAAGCGGGACGAGAGTACACAGGTACTGAACCAGAACAAACTCTCCACATGGGTATTCCGGGATGGCAAGAACGTCAGTTTGATGAAGACTTAGGTGGTCTCAATAGAACTTTTAGATATGGTGGTCATGTGGTTAAGAATCTAGGTATGCCGCTAAAATATAGGATGGATGGATAAATGGCTTTATATACTGGAAGAAATCCTTCGCTGCCGCCACCGCGACCAATTCAAGTCCCCCCAAATAAAAGACCCCCTAGACCTAGCCCTAGTCCTCTGGGAGATCATTTAGCAAGGATGTATGACCGTGCTCCGGGGATAGCTTCTTTAGTTAATCCCCCAAGAACAGACCCCGGTGGGCAAGCCGATAGAGAAAAATTAATGGAGATGCAAAGGGAGACTTACCGAAGGTTCTTATCTCCACCTTCAGACGACGGTGGTGGCGGTGGCGTCGGGGCTAACCCACGTCCACCTTCATATCCAGTATATCCAGCATCGACGACTCCACGTCAAGAAACGCTAAATGATTATACGGTAGTAGCCCAGGCACATGGTCTACCTGAATCTGCTTATATATCAGAACATAATGATTTCTCTGATAGAGACTTTATTGACTCAATCTCTGGAGATAGGGATTATATTGACTCGCTTTTAGATCAGGAGAAACACTTCATTTTTAAGGATGATCTTGGACCCGGACCACCGGCTGCCGGCGGTTTTGGGATAGAGGGAATTCCCCTTAGATGGGCTCCTCCTTCTTTATTAGAAGCCGGAGAGGAGACAGTAGCTCCTCCTGCATTTGATCCGAGTGGTCTTCAAGCGAGGTTAGATGCTCTAGAGAATAGAGAAATTCCAGGATTTGATCCGAGTGGTCTTCAAAGGCGGTTAGGTGCTCTAGAGAATAGAGGTGGATTTGATCCGAGTGGTCTTCAAGGGCGGCTAGGTGCTCTAGAGAATAGAGGTGGATTTGACCCGAGTGCTCTTCAAAGGCGGCTAGGTGCTCTAGAGAATAGAAAAATTCCAGGGTTTGATCCGAGTGATCTTCAAGGGCGGCTAGGTGCTCTAGAGAATAGAGAAATTCCTACGTTTGATCCGAGTGGTCTTCAAAGGCGGCTAGGTGCTCTAGAGAATAGAAAAATTCCAGGGTTTGATCCGAGTGATCTTCAAGCGAGGTTGGGTGCTCTAGAGAATAGAAAAATTCCAGGATTTGACCCAACTAATTTACAACAACAAATTGAAGAACTTCGAGGGGCATTAGGTAGACAATCAATGCCTGCAGCGAGTGCTGCAAGAACAAGAAGAAATCTAGGTGGTCTTGTCGGCATCCTACCAACTTAAACCAACCAATTTTTCCATTTTTCTTCACCAAGCACTGTTTGAGCAATATTTTGTTTCATTCTTAGTGCCTTAACTATTTTTTCGTCTACTGTGCGTTCACAAACAATATCAATATAGGTGACTTTATTGGTTTGACCAATACGGTGCGCCCGATCCTCAGACTGAAGCCGCTTTTCTAGATCATAGTTATTAGAATAATAGATAACAGTATTAGCAGCAGTTAGAGTGATACCATACCCGCCGGTCTGTGTATTACCAACAAAAAATCGTAGCGGGCTGTCCGGGTCTTGAAATTTATTAATCACTTCTTCTCTACGGTCTTGTGGCACATCTCCATAGTAAGTACCTATTGACTCTTCTCCGTAAAGTTTAGCTAGTTCCTTTTCTATTTTTTGAATATCGTGCCTATAGTTGGCCCAGATAATTACCTTACCATCAGTTTCTTCCAGTATTTCCAGGAGCTCCGGTAATCTTTGATTAGGTATTTCAGTAATGTTACCGTTGTCAAGTTTTACAAAACCACAAGAAACTTGATGTAATCTAATTATCTGAGTAATTAGATGTGTTATAGTCACTGTCCCCTGACTAAGAGAAGCCTTCGCTTGTTTTTGTAGTTCTTTATAGATACGTCTTTGTTCATCTGTTGTTTGAATACTTCTTTTCAGGTAGATTTTATCAGGAAGATCTAAACAGTCCTTTTTCAGTACTCTACTACTAAATTCAAGGAGACTCTCGTTTAATTCTGTCAGGTTTTTGTACCCTAGTACCTGCTTATACGTCCTACCGTTAGCAGAACGGGCGGCTAGATTAGCATATCTCGCTCTAAACGAGTAGTAACTACTAAAGCCCAATAAACTAGGATCTAAGAAATATGCCTGACTATATAAGTCAAGAGGACTCTTAGTTACCGGACTACCGGTCAGTATTCTTTTGTAGTAGGCGTATTTCCCTAAACGAACAGCGTTAATTGTTCTTTTTGCTTTATGATTCTTTATGGTTGTACTTTCATCTATTATGAACATAGATTTTCTTTTGAATAAAAAATCAGTCACAAACTGAGTACCCTTTTTTGTACTCAGTGCTTCTATGTTCATTATAAGAATATTGAGCCTTTCGGGTTCTTCTGACAAACTGGATAACAGTTTCTTGTTTTTCTTTGTACTAGAATTAGACCACTTTACAACATGGTAATTGGTTTCTTCTGGGGTGTGCCTTGGTATCTCTTTACTGTACCATGTGTCATAGACTCCCTTAGGGGCAAGTATGACAACCCCGTTTAGTTTTTCTTGTCTATACAGATAAATAAAATTATCAATTACAACCTTAGACTTACCGCACCCCATTTCCATAAAGAGAGCAAACTCTTTTCTTTCACAAGAAGTGTTCAAGGCGTCTAGTTGGTGCTGGTAAGGTTTTGTTTTGAATAAAAAGTTCATCAGGTTTCTTTTTTATAAGTCCTTTCTAAATAGGCTTTACCGTAGTATCGTATAGAAAAGGTTAAGAATATATACATGTTTTAGCATAATTACCACTAAACCGCTAATACCCCGATAATACTTTTGTCAATAATTCCATAGGTACTTAATTTATAAAGAATTTTAGCTAGCACCCTATTAGCTTATTGACTATTATCATTTTTTTACCACGGATGCTTTTATCCAAATAAAATTACCCTATAATAAATAGGTATAAGTTTCGTTTACCCCAATAAGTAAGAGACAAGAATTGTGTCAAAATCGACAGTTTATATTGTACAAAAACCCGACGAAAAGAAAAACATCACTTCTGCACTTGATTATGGAGAATTCCAGTTTCTCCTGAGTGAATCAACTAACAACACACTGTTGTGGACTCCACAAGAAGTAGTCTCTACGCTTCAAACAAAATTAAGAAATTTTAACGACAACGATTACCTATTACCAATAGGTGATCCTGTGGTTATTGGAATGAGTACTGCTATTGCAGCAGACTATAACGATGGCCGAGTTAGGTTTCTTAAATGGGACAACCGGGAGTATAAGTATCATTCAATTGAGGTGCAGTTATGGGAATAGTGGATAAAATGGAGAGTGATGTTACACAAGACATCACAGCTGATGATTTAAAAAATATAAGTGAACTGGGTCATCAGTTAACAGAATTAGAAGAAAAAATTCAGCTTGAAGAAGAACATTTAAAGTCATTGAAAAGTGACTATCGAAAGATTAGTGAAGATTTACTTCCAAATAAGCTACGAGAACTTGGTGTGTCCTCATTCGAATTGACAGACGGTTCAAGTATGTCAATACAGCAGTATTATTCTGCAAGGATTACCCCCGATAACCGTGATGTCTGTTTCCATTGGTTAGAGAATAATGGTCTGGGGGACATTATAAAGAATACTGTATCAGCTAACTTCGGCAGAGGTGAAGATGAATCAGCATCCAAACTCATGACACAGCTAGAAAGTGAAGGCCACTCACTGGTCCAAAAAAAGTGGGTGGAACCTATGACTCTTAAAGCTGTGGTCAGAGAGCAGGTTGAAAAGGGGAGCGACCTACCCCTCGAAACCTTTAATGTATATATAGGTCAAAAGATAAAGGTGAAAAAATGACAGAAGCAAATGAAAAAGTAACTCAGAAAAAAGTAACAAGTAAGCAGGACTCACTCCCCGCACCTATCTCTATATTTGAAGAGGATGCGTCCGGTGGACTAGAAAATATCACCCCCGAGGACCTCACCATTCCCCGTCTTAAGATACTTCAGGCGTTGAGCCCAGAAGTAAATAAGATAGACGGTAAGTATGTCCAGGGAGCGGCAGCTGGGGATATATTCAACACAGTAACTAGCCATTTTTACTCAGAAAGTGATCAATGTATAGTTATACCGGTAGCTTATAAGCGTATGTTTTTAGAATGGCAACCCCGTGAAAGTGGTGGTGGCTTAGTTAACCAACATACAGATGCTGCTATTCTGTCTCAAACTTCAAAGAACGAGAAGGGTGCAGATATTTTAGCAAACGGTAACTATATCCAAACTTCTGCTACCCATTATTGTCTGGTGGTGGAGGGGGATTCTTTTCAGCAGGTGATGATACCGATGGCCGGTACGCAATTAAAGAAATCTCGTACTTGGAATTCGGTAATGATGGGGCTTAAAGTTAAATCGAGTAACGGAAATGTTTTTACTCCCCCATCGTACAGTCATAAATATGCTCTCTCAACTGTAGCAGAGTCTAACGATCTTGGTACATGGTTCGGTTGGAGTATTGAGATAGCAGGGACGCTTGAAGAGGGAGAAATGTTTCTATATGATGCGGCAAAATATTTTGCAAATAATATAAGTAATGAAGGAGGTTCTTTAGCCAGCTCTACGACCTCCGAAGCTGCATTTTAGTTGAAGTTTTAAAACAGGGGTGGGTGATCCCACCCCTGTAGGACTGCGGTTGTTGGAAATAGCGCAAAAATTACACAGCATTTTTCATGGCTCAGGTAGAGCGCACGGTAGTTTTATAGTGGAGAATACTTCACTAGGTCAGAAAGCACAAGGGAAAGCAAAAACAATCAAAACCATTGGTGCTAGTATCAAACACTGGCGAGACCACATAGACGGTAAAGAAGGTCTAGGGGTCATTCCGATAGACGAAGAAAATGCGGTTAAGTGGGGAGCCATTGATATTGATGTCTATTCCCTTAACTTAGAGAAACTAGTTTTAAAGATAGAAGAATTTAAATTACCTTTAGTTGTTTGTCGTAGTAAAAGCGGCGGTGCCCATGTCTTTTGTTTTCTAAAAGAAAAAGTACCTGCAGCAGACATGCAAGATAAACTAAGAGAAATTTCTGCGGGGTTAGGCTACGGTGGGGTGGAGATATTTCCTAAACAAAGAGAAATTTTAGTAGAGCGTGGCGACATCGGTAGTTGGTTAAACATGCCCTATTTCGAGGGAGATGAGTCATTACGCTACGGTTTTAATCCAAAAGGTAAGGCGCTCTCTTTAACAAACTTTATAGCTTTTGTTGAAGAACGCTGTATAACTCATAAAGAGTTAATAGAATTAGAAATCCCAACGCTCGAAGACATGAAGGATGGACCGCCTTGCTTACAGGTTTTACTCAAGCAAGGGTTTCCTAAAGGTACAAGAAACAACGGTCTTTTTAATGTAGGGGTATTCCTTAAGAAATCTGACCCAGAAAATTGGCAAACCGAAATAGAAGAATACAATCGTAAGTATGTTTACCCTCCCTTACCCGCTCAAGAAGTTTTAACCTTAATCGGTACACTCAAGAAAAAAGAATACAACTATAAGTGTAGTGATGAACCAATCAAATCCTACTGTAATATCTCTAGGTGTCGGGGGTGTAAGTTTGGTATTGGTGGGGGGAATGCAACCCCCACCTTTTCTAGTTTATCTAAGCTAGACACTAAACCCCCTCTCTGGTTTTTATCTATTAACGATAAACGATTGGAGTTAACCACCGAGCAATTACAAAACCAACTAAAGTTCCAACGGGCTTGTATGGAATTACTTAATATGATGCCCCCAAAAATACAAGAGAGGGCTTGGCAATCTTTAATACAAAGCCTGATGGACAGTGGGATGGAGATTATTGAGGTAAGTGAAGACGTAACTATAGAAGGCCAGTTTATGGAATTACTTGAGTCATTTTGCACAGACATGGCTCAAGCAAATACAAGAGATGAGATATTATTGGGCAAACCCTACACAGAAGACGGTAAAACTTACTTTAGAATCAAAGACTTAAAAGATTATCTAGCTAAACATAGATTTACCGACATGCAGGTTAATCAGATAGCTTCTAAATTAAGAGACTTAAAAGCTGGGCACAAGTTTTTCAACATAAAGGGCAGGGGAACTAATGTCTGGTATATTGATGAGTTTAATTACTCTGATGAAGAAAAACTTGACACCCTTGATTTTGAAGGAAGCAATATTTAATGTGGAACATTGTGCTTGGTCCACCTGGGACTGGTAAAACTACTTATTTATTAAACAAAGTAGAACAGTTTCTAGAATCAGGTATAAGGCCAGAAAAACTAGGTTATGTTGCTTTTACTAAGAAAGCAGCAAACGAAGCACTAACAAGAGCAATAGCAAAGTTTGGTCACGACCCTGAAAAACTTATTTATTTCAGGACGCTTCATTCCTTATGCTATTATTGGCTAGGGCTTAAAAGAAGTGACGTCTTAACTAGAGGTAATTTGAGAGACTTCAGTAAAACGATTGGGGAAAGAATTGGTAGTGCCTGGGATGGTGAGAATCTAATGTCTCTTAATACTAAAGGAGACACTATGTTATTCTTAGAAAATATGGCACGTAATCGGTGCGTAGGTTTTAGAGAACATTGGAATAATGCAGATTCAAATATATCGTGGTTACATTTTGACTGGTTTATCAATAACTATTCAAAGTTTAAACAGAATAACTTTTTAGTAGACTATACGGACATGTTAGAAATGTTTCTTGAGTCAAAAGGTTCCCCCCACTTAGATATATTAATAGTGGACGAGGCCCAAGATCTTTCTACTCTACAGTGGCGTTGTGTAGAAAAACTAGCTGAAAATGTAAAGGAAATTTATATCGCAGGAGATGACGATCAAGCAATTTACCGTTGGGCTGGTGCAGATGTAGAGCATTTTATAGACCTAAAGGGTAAAACCACCTACCTGAAGCAATCTTATCGCGTACCTAGGAAAGTACACGATGTAGCACTAGGGGTAGTCAAGCGTATAAGTAATAGAAAGGAAAAAGTTTGGGAACCTAAAACAGAAGAAGGTTCGGTTAATTACCACACTAATTTTGAGCATGTGGATATCACAAAAGGAGAGTGGTTATTTTTAGCAAGGAACAATTATCTATTAAACGCAGTAGAAGAATACTTAAAGATTAATGGTCGGGTGTATCAGAGGAGTAATAAATCTTCTGTTTCTGAAAATTTAATTGCCTCCATTAAAGACTGGGAAAACTTACGCAAAGGGGCGTCCATCGAGGCTGCAAAGGTACGAAAAATATATAGGTACATGAAGGCCGGGAAAGGGGTTAAAAGGGGCTATAAGACGCTTAAAACGGTCAGAGACGACCTTAATTTATCCCTTACCGAGTTAAAAGCGGACCATGGGCTATTAGTTGATTGTATCTGGCATGAATGTTTTGATTTAATTGGTAATACTCAAAGGGAATATGTTATATCTTGCCTAAGACATGGAGAAAAATTACTCTCTTCTAAAATACGGTTGAATACTATACACGCCTCAAAAGGAGGAGAGTGTGAGAACGTGGTTTTATTAACTGACCTAGCAAATAAAACATGGGAAGAACTCTACTATAATCCAAATAATGAATGTCGAGCGTTTTATGTTGGTATTACTCGAACTATAGATAATCTACACATAATACGGGGCAAAACTCGTAAAGAGTTTTTATTTATATGATCAACTTTTTAAAGGGAAAATTAAAAGGGTACGACCCGGCCATAAAGAATTGGGACGAACCAACCACACGTGAGTTTAACGGTGAAAAGGTTGAAGGGCGACCAACAAAAGGGTACGGAACAAAAACCTTTGTTTACGCAGGAAAAACCTACAAACCTACAAAATGGACCCCTTCTATTTTACAGGTAAAAATGGCCACTGAATCGCTAGTCTCTAAAGAATTAGATAGGATTGTCAGGTTTAATTTTTGTTTGTGTGGGCTTTATAAAACGGGGCAAATAAGTATCCCTCATCATTCAGACACAGTACCCACATTAGAAGATTTAGTAGTGGGAGTATCTTTTGGTGCTTCGAGAATATTGGAATGGAATCAATACTATTATCAAATAAAAAGGGAAAGTAATACCAGCAAAATCAATATCCTCCATGAAGATAACTATCTAGGAACACAACAATATCTATTAGAAGATGGAGATGTATACATCTTTGATGGAAATTCTCAAATGACCAGTACTCATGCAATACCGATTATGGAAGATGTGGGGGAGAGAATTAGTCTCACATTCAGAACAGGATTGTGAGAAAATTTTTAGCAAGATTCCTATACTTCCATTTTACTTGTAAAGTAAAATAGAAAGGTAACTCCATTCAAATTAGATTCAAATATACGCTTGCTATTAGCTTTGTCCTCTATTTAATAAAAAGTAAAGGTGTACAACAACAATGACTTCAGACATAGAAGCAGCGGAGCATCGTTTCTTTCGCTATATAAACGAAAGACATAGGATTTATCTAAAACGTCAGGAGGGAGAACCTTTTCCATGGACTGAGGATAAGATACTTCAAACCTACAGTTTCTGTAATGTATTCAGGGAGTTAGACAAGGTCACTATTTGGATACGAAAAAATTGGAGGGAACCCTACGCCGATCATCCAAATTTGCCTTTTGCCATGTCCATGGCTCGCCAAATAAATTGGCCAGATACCCTAGAAGAAATAGGCTTCCCTTATTACTGGAACCCTGAAAGAACTAAAGAAATTATGCAAGCTAGAATGGACAGAGGAGAAAAAGTTTACACAGGAGCGTATATGTTAACCGGTACTTTAGGAGGGACTAAAGTACAACAAACTGTAGATAAAATTCTCACCCCTGTGTATCATAACCCTCCTGAAATAATACCGCACTCCCTTAAAGAAACTTGGAAAAATTATCTCCCCTATGCTGGTTTCAGCGGGTTTATGTCCTATGAAGTCGTTACCGATTTACGTCACACCCGACACCTAGAAAATGCTGAAGACATTATGACTTGGGCTAACGCTGGTCCAGGAGCAAAACGAGGGTTAAATAGAATACACGGTAGATCTCTTAAGCAAGCTATTAAAGAAGATCAACTTACCCAAGAAATGAAAAGTTTACTCACTAACTTTAACCAGAATATTCTATTCCTTCTCGATAAAGAACTGGAGATGAGAGAAATAGAGCATTGTCTTTGTGAATTTGATAAGTACGAAAGAGTTCGTTTAGGGGAAGGCAGACCTAGATCAAAATATAAATATGCAGGGGAAAAATAAATGCCGGCAGACTTTACCCATATTCAGGAATTGGCAGACGGAGACGTAACTAAACTAAGAGAGGCAGAAAAAAGTTACGGGGACAGTTGGCGAATGCGAGGCGGGGTAGGGGCTATGATGATGCTAGCACGTAAGTGGGACAGAATAGAAAAGCAAGTCAAGGATACCGGCTATGATATTTTTCAGGCTATAGACATAGATCAATCTGATTCTGGAATTTTAGATGATATCAGAGACTTAAGAAGATATTTATTGCTTGTAGAATCTTACACCGGTACACGTTGGAGTAATACTAGAGAGGAAAAGTAAAAATGTCAGTAGAAATAACAAAAGAAGATCAGGATAAATACAATATAGTTCTCGAAGCCATAAGGGAAAGCGGTGCAATGAATATGTTTGGTGCCCCACGATGGCTTGAGGAAGAGTACGGTTTATCGCGTGTTGAAGCTAGACAAATCTTTAAGAATTGGACCGCCACATATGATTAGACTGGAGAAAGTATGAAAATATATATTCCCACAAGGGGAAGACCCTATAATCAGGAAACTTTAAGGTGGTTTCCTAAAGAAATGCAGAGAGACGGATCAGTTGTATTAGTAATAGATGAAGATGAAAAAGATAAATACCACAACTACCCAGACACACCTAGAATGGTTGTACCTAGTGATTGCATAGGTATTGGTCCAAAACGTAAATATATAGTAGAAAATGTAGAAGACCCTCGTATAGTTATGTTGGATGATGACTTACGGTTCTATATTCGTAAAAGTCCTATTGATTGGCACCTTCGATATCTTCAATCGAGCGAATATCCTGCTCTATTCGGCTTGCTAGATGAGTGGATGGATCAGGGTTATGCTCATGTTGGTATAAGCGCAAGAGAAGGTAACAACCATGTAAAAAACTTATCGGTAGAAAATACTCGGTATATGCGTGTGTTGGGATATAACCTAGAAGTATTCCCTGATAGTGTGGAGTGGGGAAGAACTAGAGTAATGGAAGACTTTGACATTGCCCTACAACTATTAAGAGAAGGTAAAGCAAATAAGGTAAGCTATTACTACGCTCAAGGGCAAAAATCATCAAACGCAGAAGGAGGCTGTAGTGAGTGGCGCACAATTGACGTCCACAATGAAGGGGCGCAAAGACTACACGACCTTCACCCTGATCATGTTAAACTTGTGGAAAAACAAACTAAAACTGCTTGGGGCGGTTTACCCCGTAAAGATGTGAGAATTAGTTGGAAAAAAGCATATAAGGACGGAATAAATGAAAGTTCTTAATGTAAGGAACGCACATGATGCTCTTTTACGGGGTCTTGATTTTTTATATACAAATGGAGTAAAAGCAGAGAGCCGAAATGGAGTAGTTTTTCAGGCTCCTACGCCGGTAACTACCGTCTACAGTAAGCCGAAAGAGAGGGTTTTATTTTGGAAAGAGCGTAACGCAAACCCGTTCTTTCATTTTATGGAAGCCTTGTGGATGATAAAGGGAGGGTATGACCTCGAATTTGTTTATCAATATAACAAAAGAATGAAAGAATTCAGCGATGACGGCCAAACCTTGCACGGTGCTTATGGTTGGAGATGGCGGTCTTGGTTTTTTCGTGATCAAATACCAATCATAATTAAAAGACTAAAAGAGAATCCAGAAGATAGAAGATCTGTATTACAAATGTGGGATCCTGTTGAAGATTTAGATAGAGACGGTGCTGATGTCCCTTGTAATACTTGTGTCTATTTCAAGATAGACCTAGAGGGAAAATTACAAATGACTGTTTGTAATAGATCCAATGACATAATTTGGGGGGCTTACGGAGCAAACGTAGTGCATATGTCTATGCTACAGGAATATATGGCTACGGCTATTGGTGTATCTGTGGGTAAGTATTATCAAATCAGCGATAACTATCATGCTTATAATGTGGTGTTTGAACCATTGCTTAATAAATTTATAGAACAAGACGCAATGGACTTTTTTACACAAAAAAGATTTCTTGCTTTAAACCCCTATACAGCAGAAATGGTAAAACCGTACCCTATAGTCAATACAGATATACAAATATGGGACTTGGATCTATTGGGATTCTTCGATAGAAAACCATTTGACCATACTATATATGAAGACCCTTTCTTTACACACGTTGCCGCACCGATACAAAATTCTTGGTGGTTATATAAATCAGGGCAGATTGAAGAAGCAATGATTGAAATACAAGAATGTAAAGCAGATGATTGGCGTAAGGCTTGTTGGGAATGGTTGGGTAGAAAATCTAACTAAGGAAATATTTATGATTAAACAATGGTCGTACAGTAGATTAAGTTGTTTTGAAAAATGTCCTAAACAGGCTGAATTTAAATTTATTAAGAAAATAAAAGAGCCTCCTAGCCCAGCAATGGACAGAGGCAAAAATATCCACAAACTTTGCGAAGAATTTATACGGGGTCAAATAGAAGAAATCCCTGCACAATTACAGGATTTTGAAGACGCTTTTATCCTATTAAAAGAAATGTATCTACACGGTCATGTAATATGCGAAAGTGATTGGGCTATCACTAAAGATTGGGAGAAAACAGGTTGGTTTGAAGATGATACATGGGGGAGAGCTAAAGTAGATGCCTTTGTATATGAAGAAGGCGTAAGTAAGGAAGCCCGCGTCATAGATTTTAAGACAGGTAGGTACGACGGTAATCAAGAAGTACATAGAGAACAATGCGAGCTTTATGGAGCTATTGCTCTTAAACGCTACCCAGAATTAGAACAGATTACTACAGAGATGTGGTACTTAGACCACGGTAAGATAGACCGTTATATCTACACCCCGGAAAGTATTAAAGCTAGACAAGAAAGAATTAATCTTAGAGCAATAGCGATGACTACTGCAGAAGAATTTCCGGCTAACCCGTCTAAGTTTAAATGTAAATGGTGTTATTTTGGCAAACAAAATATGTGCCGAGAAGCAGAAATTTAAAGAAATGTCTCAAGATGTTTTTGAATTTATGCTCCCCGAAAAAAATTGGGAAGCCCCCTTCACTTTCCCCGATCTGACGGGTCAAAAAGAAATCGCTATCGACCTTGAGACTAAGGATCCTTGGCTCAAGACTCATGGTCCAGGCTGGGCATTTAAAGACAGAGGGGAAATTATAGGTGTCGCTATAGCAACCGAAGATTGGAAAGGCTATTACCCTATCGCTCACCATAATGGCGCTAATTTAGATAAGGGCGTAGTTTTTAGATGGCTCCAAAAACAATTAGACGCACCTAACGATAAAATTTTCCATAACGCTCAGTACGATGTCGGATGGCTATTAAATGAAGGGTGTAAAATTAACGGTAACATACATGACACCATGATTGCCGCGCCACTACTCAATGAAAATGAATACAGCTACTCGCTCAATAGTCTAGGTAAACAGTATTTAAATGAAGAAAAAGATGAAACTCTTCTCAAAGAAGTAGCCACCCTATACGGTCTAGACCCCAAGGCCGACATGTGGAGATTATCTCCTGAGTATGTAGGACCATATGCAGAACAAGATGCTGATTTGACTTATAGACTTTGGCAAATTCTAAAGGAAGGTATTTCAAAAGAAGATATAACCGACATTTATAATCTAGAAAATTCTCTTATTCCTGTACTCATAAAAATGCGGAGCAAGGGAGTTTTAATAGACGTGGACAGGGCGCAACAAGTCAAGAAAAAACTTCATGCAGAAGAAAGAAAAATCTTAAAAGAAGTGAAAAGATGGTACGGCATTGAGCCAGATCTTTGGGCGGCACAGTCTTTGTCACAAGTTTTTGATAGAGCCGGTTTAGATTATCCAAGAACCCCTAAGACTAAGGCTCCTAGTTTTGTGGCAGACTGGTTAGAAAGCCATGACCATAAACTGCCTCTAGCTATAGCAAAAGCCAGAAAATTCAACAAGGCTCGTACTACCTTTGTCGATAAAATGATACTAGAACATTTAGTAGACGGCAGAATACATGGAGAATTGCATCCTTTAAGATCAGATAACGGAGGCACAGTAACTGGAAGATTTAGTTGCAGTAACCCAAACTTACAACAAGTACCAGCGCGAGACCCGGTAATTGGTGGGTTAATTAGAAGTCTCTTTATACCAGAAGAAGGTCATCATTGGGGCTGTTTTGATTATTCCCAGCAAGAGCCTCGTCTAACTGTGCACTACGCCGTACTCACACAACAAGAAGGCGCAGAAGAAGCCGCGATAGAGTATAGAGATGACGACGCAGATTTCCACCAAATCGTAGCTGATATGGCCAATATCAGTCGTAAGGAAGCTAAGACAATTAATCTAGGACTTAGCTACGGTATGGGTAAAGAAAAACTTACCCAGCAGCTAGGGATTAGTACAGAAGAGGCTGAACTGCTTTTTGAACAATATCATAAAAGAGTTCCCTTTATCCGTGGTCTAAGAGATTCTGCCTCTCGTCTGGGGGCTAATAGAGGTTTTGTTAAAACAATTTTAGGTCGTAAGTGTAGGTTTAATTTATACGAACCGTTCGACCGTAGAGAAATACCCTACCCTCTTGAAAGAGCCATGGAAGAATATGGCGGTCGGCTAAAACGAGCTTATACCTATAAAGCAATGAATAGATTAATACAAGGCTCAGCGGCAGACATGACTAAGAAAGCTATGCTAGAACTACATAGTGAAGGCATGAATGCCCATACACAAGTTCATGATGAATTGAATATCTCTATTAAAGACAAGAAAGAATGCGAAAAAGTGATTGAAATAATGAGAGATTGCGTAAAGCTAAAAGTTCCCAATAAAGTAGACGCCGAAATAGGTCCAAATTGGGGGAAAGTTATATCGCACATGGAGTATTTTAATGAGAATCACTGAGCTCAAAAAGGTGTACTTTAAAATATACATGACATACACCAATAGCTATGCCACACTTGAAGAAGTAGGTAGAAAGTACAATATCTCTAAGCAGCGGGTTTGGCAGATTGTGAGATACAGTAAGTTAGGAAACGGTGACTATTACAAAGGACTAAAATCCTACAATGAAACACGTAAAAGCTATGAAAAAGAATATAGGGAGGCTGACATTAAAACGATAAACGCCCTCATGAGGGATTGGCTAAAACTTAAAAACATAAGGTTGATAAAAACAAAATAATGGGAAAAATTAATTCAAGAAGTAAAGGGGCTGCGTTTGAAAGAGAAGTAGCAAAACACATCAATGATTTTTTTGAAGAAATTGACTTTGACTACAAGGTCAAAAGAAACCTAGAGCAATACCAAGAAAAAGATCTAGGTGATTTAGAAATACCCCATCACAGCATAGAATGTAAACGCTATGCTAAAGGAAATTGGTATAAGGAAGATTGGTGGCAACAAGTGTGTGAATCTTCTGGCCCAAATAAGATTCCTGTCTTAATATGGAAGTATAATCGCCAACCAATCAGGGTTTGTATGCCTTTGTGGGCTATAGACTATAACGACACCCGAACAGACTTGAGTTATTGTAAGGGAGATAACACTATAACCATGGTTATGACTCTAGATAATTGGTTACATCATGTGCTTGCCTATAATCTTTAAGATTATCCTATACGTTGTTATAGTTAGTTACTTATAATAAATAGGTACTTATAAAAGAAAGGAGAAAAACTATGGCACATGCTGTAGAAACAATGGCTTATGCTGGGGAAGTTCCTTGGCATGGGTTGGGTGTACAGGTTAAAGATAACCTTACACCACAAGAAATGCTGGTTGCTGCTGAACTTGATTGGACAGTGAGTAAAAGGCATTTATTTACACACGCCGAACCGGACATAGATGACTCTGATGACCTCATAGGTGTAGAAGGGTATTCTGTATTAGTCCGCGACAGCGATAACAAAACCTTTGGTCCATGTGGCCCAAGGTTTATACCTAGCCAAAACGCCGACGCCTTTGGATTCTTTAAGAAGTTTACCGAAGCAGGACACATGAAAATGGAGACTGCGGGATCCTTAAAAGGTGGAGAACAGGTCTGGGGACTAGCCAACATCAGTGAGGATTTTACACTCCCTGGAGATGACCGAGTCCTCGGTTATTTATTAGTGAGTATATCGCATATGTGGGGTAAGTCCAACGAGATTAGGTTTACGCCTATTCGTGTGGTTTGTAACAATACCTTGACTATGGCTCTGTCTAATAAGTCATCTGGTGGATTTAGAATGCCGCATGTACGGGCGCTAGATACTGAGGTATATATGGCTGCTGAAGAAGCTCTCGGGTTGGCTAGTGATAGAATGAGCGAGTTTAAAGAAGCCGCTGAGTTTTTGAGCTCGAAGAAGTTTGACAAAACTTCTGTCGTCACTTATATAGCTGACCTATTTCAACCTGAACTATTAGTAGCGCAGGAAGAAATAGAAAAGATGAGCGATACGCGAATGATAGCCACTCGTCAGTCAATGGTAGATGAGTTTAAGCGTATACCTAGTATGGTCCATCAAGCGGTAGAAGAGCAACCCGGAGCGAACCTTAAATCGTCTAAAGGTACGTGGTGGGGAGCTATGAATGCTGTTACCTTTGTGGTTGATCATAAGTGGGGTCATGACCGGGACGCATCGTTACACAATGCGTGGTTCGGGGGTCGTGCTTCACTTAAGAAAAAGGCAATGACTCAAGCTATTGAATACGCAAAAGCAGCATAAAATAGATTAGTAGTAGGTCAGTTAGAGTGCGCAACCACCGCTCTAACTGACCGAACCTAAATAAAGGAGAAAAAAGAATGAGTTACGAGTTTATTACTTTTGTGAACAATACTCCTGACGGCATAGACTGGAGAAGAATAGTAATTACTTCAGAATTTGAAATTAAGGATCTAAAGGGCGGGTCTGCCCACATGGGAAATCCAAAAGAGTATGCCTGTCCTCATTGGCTTTCTCTTAAAAAGGCTACGGAAATTTGGAAGTTACATACAGGTAAAACAAAAGAATTTAAAACCAAAGAAGAAGCTAGATCGATTTTTTGGGAGTACTTTAGAAAAAAGGCAGTAAAACCTACTCGTAAGGATTATTCTTCATATAGCCTTGGTGAACCTTCTGTAAAAGTATCCAAGCCACAAAAAGTATCCAAGCCACGAAATAAAATGCATCTCAATGGAACTGAAAAGATAGGCTACACAGGAAAGCAACCTAGATCGAAAAAGAATCTTAATAGATTGCGAAAATTCTACACTGGAAATCTATCAGTCTCTACAATCTGCCAAGACCCCCAGATTTCAATGGCAGATATTAAATACGATATACGTCAAGGGTATGCTAAAATTGTGGGCTAATTACAGCCCTTCTTAGCATACTTCTTATAACCCGGTAGCCTAGTATCAAGTTACTAAGAAAAATTAGTGGACCTTAAATGGAAACTCCTCCAACGCCACCCTATCTAGTTAAAAACTTTCTATTAACTATAAAAGCGGAGTGGATGCTAAATAAAATGACTCTAGAATTTACGAAAGATGCTATGGAGAGTCTACAAGAATTTCAGGTAAGTATGGGTCAAGCAGACATAAAGAATCACCTTCAGGACTATGTCACTAACCACGGTCATGATATATATTCTGTCCCTTTATTTACTGATGAGTTTTGCACTACTATGTTAGATGAAATAGAAAACATGAAGGCTCACTTTGGTTTCAATCCCAACGAAAACGAAGATCAGTTAAGACAGATACCTGAAATAATATTGCACGAAAAATGCCCCGAACTATTCAACTCAATGCTTGGGGTAGTTCTTAATGTCATGAACCCTATCTTTATGTCCGTGTGGCAAAGATATTCTCATGCTGCTAGCACTATACAAATTGCGAACTATAACATAAGGGATAAGAAACAAGGTGCCTGGCACCACGACCAAACCGCAGATATAAGTATGGTTGTTCCTTTAAATACAGGTAGTTACGAAGGTGGAGGAACTGAGTTTCATGGTCGTACGATTGTGGAACCGCTACCGAATGGTCATGCTTTATTTTTCCCGAGCTTTACGCACATGCACCGTGGCCTACCGGTGAAGGGAAATAAAGACCGATACTTGTTAGTATTTTGGTTGTATGGAGGATCAGCTGAAAATTAACAAAATAACCATCTTCCTTTACTCTAAGGTAAAGGTATAATACCCTAGCTATACCTAAATAAAGTAATAGCTGGAGAAAAAAATGGCTCAATTAAAAGTGGACAAACATATCCCCATACCCAAGAAAGGAAAAAGAGCGTTTTGGTCAAAGTTTGCAGAGGTGGTCCTCTCTATGGAGGTGGGGGATTCTGTTTTGACGGCTAATAAACATGACGCCGCAGCTTTGCGTAATTGTATTACGCGTCACCTCGGGAAAAAGTCCCTTCAAAGACAAGAAGGTCGCCAAGGAGAAGGGGGTATTAGAGTGTGGGTTTCTGATGAGAATGTTTAAATCCAGGAGTTAAAGTAATGAAAGTATCTTCAATTGAAGAAGGGTATCCTATTCCCCCTTCTGTTCCTCGCAATAATAAATACAACTTACATTTAATGGAAGTTGGTCAGTGTTTTACTGTAGAAGAATGGGACTCTACAGGTATACAGCGTATAAGAGTTGCGGTTAGTAACTACGCTAAAAGGAATAACAAGAAATTTGTCACTCGTAAGATAATAGAAGAAAACGGAGACTGGAAACTTCGAGTTTGGAGGAAGGCGTGAGTAAGAAAAAACTCACCCCCAAGCAAGAAAAGTTTGCTCAGAATGTAGCCAAAGGTATGAGAAAAGTAGATGCAGCAAAAGCTGCCGGGTACAGTAAGAAAAATGCTGCGCGTGCTGGAACCGTTCTCACTGGCAAAACTAACCCAAACGTACAGAATCGTATTCAAGAATTACAAACTCGTGCCGCCGATAAAGTAAACCTCACTCTAGGCACTCATCTAGTAGACCTAAAAGACATACGAGATGGGGCTGTGCGTAATGGGGCTTGGTCGGCGGCGGTAAGTGCAGAAGTTGCACGTGGAAAAGCTGCAGGACTCTATGTGAATCGTAGTGAATTGACCGTGAACCGTGTTGACACTATGTCCAAGGATGAAGTTCTCACAAGGATGAAGGAACTTTACTACGAAACAGGAGGTATCCTACCTGCAGGAAAAATTATAGAGGGAGAATATGAAGAACATTGAATTCAAATACAATAATAACCACACCTACAAAATAAATTTTCTTGTATGGTATGAGTTAAATTCCAAAGAAAAACAAGCATTCGGAGAAGAACCCTACTCCAAAGAAGAAGCCAGAAAAGTATTTGACGATATATACGAACCTAAGTTGGCTCATACAATCAGGCTGAATAAACAAGGAATATTAGAGGATGTTTTGATTGAGGAGTAAAGAAGAACCGCAAGAGTCCTAGCGATTGAAAACCATCAAAGGTAAAGTTAAGCCCCTAGTAAATAAGGTTTAGGAGAAAACTATGCCAAATCACTGTTTTAATCAAATAATTATTGAATCTTCGTTAGACGATGTGGAAAATATTCTAGATTTTCTTCGTAACGAAAATACAAATACTATGTTTGATTTCAATAAGTTAGTACCCATGCCCCAACCATTAGAGGATTTACAGTACGTGGAAATAGAAGGAGAGCGTTGCTACTACTCTCTTGAAAAGTGGGGTAAAGAATTAAACGGAGCCGAGAACCATATTCTTTCATTCCCTGGTCGGGAGTGGCTGATGAAGAATAAGACTGACTCTTTCACTATCCTACGTTTAGAAAGAGAACACGGTACGGCCAGCTGGTATGAGTGGTGTTGTGCTCATTGGGGGACTAAATGGAATGCTTATGATGTAGAGTATAAAATTGGACCTCTCCCCGGCCCCACTACTATAAAAAACGGTAAGCAACTTACCTATAACCTCAAGACCGCTTGGTCAGAGCCTAGACCTATCATTCGTGCGTTGATGGGTCATTTATCTGGTCCTGGGTTTCATCGTGAGTTAGAAATGCGGTGGCGCTTTCACGAAGAAGCAGATAACTTTAGTGGTGAGCTAAGTTTAGACAACTATGAGGAGACCGAGGATCCCCCTATAATTCACTAGGATTACCTAGAATAATTGGATCAATTATTTACTTTACTTTACCCGCACGTTATTATTAACTGGTACGGTTAAGTAATTATCGAAGATAAGAAAGGAGAAAAGGTATGGCAAAAGCAAATAAAGTGAGGAGTATAGGCTCCTCTAAAAAGGCTAAGAGCACTGTTAGCAAAAAGGAATCCGCAAAACAGGCTCCTTCGGCTAAACGCCCTTTGGCAAAAATTGCTAAAGAAGCAGCCGAGAAAGTCGTAAGTGCTCGGGGTTTGGATCTTGACGCTATTTTAAAGAATAATGCAGATAAAATAGCTCGAGCAACCCATAACCAAGAGCGGCATGAAGACATGGATGGGCTAACCGTGAGAGATGCGCTGGCTTCCCGTAGGGTGGATGCTCGCGATATTCGCTACGATCTCGCGAAGGGCTTTATGACTTTAACGTCATAATTTTGGGGGGTGTGGTCAGTGATGATTGCACTCCTGTGGTCAGTGATGATTGCACTCCTCTTTTTTGCCCGGAGCAACGGAACCCAAAACAGCCTCACCGGGATAATGCTTGAGGCTTGACAATCGGGAAACAGCGAGCCCGAAATTCGGAGAGGTCGAGTACGGCCCCGGATAACCGATTGTCACCTTTTAAGGAAGAGACTATAAAGATAAGAAGAAAATTTTTCTATGAGCGTCAATCTTCTGGTCGTTTTCGTCTATATCGGATAGGGAAACAAGGAAGTCCATTCTTAGTAGATGGCACTAAAAATCCATTCAGGATTTTTCTTTGGACAGTTTTATACGCGGAATTACCCCAAAAACCCTTAGATTATTAGGATTATTCCTAGGGAAAATAACCCATCACTTATAAAATAGCTAACGTTATAAATAAATAAGTATAGGGGGAAGAAAAATGACTAGAAAAATGAAAAATTACGGCATGACTGACGCCAGTTACGCTATTGGTGTTAAAGCGGAGGACGTTTGCAGTAACCTTGCAAGAATTCGCGGAGTGCTCGAAAAGGAATTAGGGAGAGACGTCGGTATAACTAATACCTTACGATCGTGTATAGCGGCTTGGTATGACACTCATAGTGTGACACCTGTTTCGGTTACTGACCATGACGTTGACAGTAAGCTGCTTGCAAGGTACGAGAAGTACGGCATCAGTATAATACAAGCTCGACGTGTTGGACCCAGTCGTTCCAGGAGGGGGAGTAATGGCTAAAGAAGTGCATAAATGCATACTTTGCTCAGGGAATATTGAACACAAGAAGACTCCCAAAGGGGACATTTATTGGACTACCGGTAATAATGCGCAACCCGTGGCCGAAGGCCAATGTTGCGATACCTGTAACTCGACTGTAGTTATCCCCACTCGATTGTCTCTTATGACGGTCGAAACTAACTAACTACAGTACGCTGCTGCGGTTTTTACCTAGTTTTTCCGCAGAGGAGTGGGGTGTAATGCCCGCGACTCCACTTTTTTATTGTTACATGCAAGGAGTTGTGTACGGAAAGGCTCGTTTGAAGGTCATGGTAACCACCTTCATTCAGGAAACTCCATCACGGCGTGGTAGGGCACGCCGGTAATCGCTCCAGTGGAGGAAATGCTCCAGGTACACAACTCCTTACATGTAATAAAAGGAGAAGTTTAATGAAAGTTAAAAGTGAAAAAGAAATGCGCTAATGGAAACAGAATCTCTTCCTAAATGGGAAAAAACCGCTAGCGCATTAGAAAAGAAACTAACTAGAAAACAAAAAGTGGAACATTGGCTTAAATGATAAAAGGTTTTACCTGTGGTTGTTTTGATTTGTTACATGCTGGTCATATAGTGATGTTAAAAGAAACAAAAGAAAATTGTGATTATTTAATTGTAGGTTTACAAACAGATCCATCAATTGACAGAAAAGAAAAGAATCCACCTGTCCAATCAGTTTACGAAAGGTTTGTTCAACTAAACGCAGTTAAATACGTTGATGAGATAATACCCTACGACACTGAAGAAAGCCTTATAGATCTGTTAGAGTCTACACCCATTGATATCAGGTTTGTGGGTGAAGATTATACAAATATAAGTTTTACAGGTGAAGGTCTACACGAGATTTTCTATACAAGTAGGAAACATTCATTTAGCACAAGTGATTTAAGGAGAAGAGTGTCCAATGATGACAACTAAAAAGAAAGAAAATATAATGAAAGACGAACAAAATGCAGTCTTGAGTATCGATTTGATGAAACGAGAAAGAGAACTGGAAACTAAACGAAAAGAACTTGAGTCTTCATTAGCGGAAGTTTCAAAAGAAGAAAAGGCGGTTAAAAAACGACTTCAACAGCTTGACTAATGTAAAAATTCCTTATAGATTAATAACATATATGCTAGGGAAGGACCGCCTTCTACCTTATTATTAGGGTACGTTAAAGTTAGCAAGGTAGGGGGAGAAATGAGCAAGCAAAATTATCTGATGAAAATAGATGAGCTAGCCACTCATCAACGCGAGTACCTGCGACAAAATATAGGACGAGCAGAACTCGAGCACATAGATCATCTCATATATAACTATGAACTAAACTTTAGTGACTGTCGAGAGCATAACCGCATACTCAGAGATAAGATTAATGGAGCATTAGATATCTTGAATGAGATTGCAGAAGTTAAGGCTCATCCTGAAGATTGGTACTGAGGTTTTTGCTATGTCCGATCAAGTGCTTTGCCTTAATCGTAGGGAACTAGAGATATTGGCCCACTCGTTAAAATATGCGGGTTATGCGCATACCAGTCTAGAACAACAAAAGCTAGAAAAGAAGCTAAATCTAATCATCGCTGATCTTGACATGGACGAGTACTTAGACACTATTCCTGTAGTTAATGGGGAAGTAATAGATAACAAATAACGGAGAAACAAATGGTAAACTTTGAAGAATATCCACGTGAGTATGCACTACAACTGGTCGAGGAGGGGACAGTGACCAGTCATCATGTGCTGTGCTGTGCTCTTAAATATATGTCATACGACGATGTGCGAGATATGTTGGACTCAAATGAGCTCTCTCCTCGCTTTCTTCCACGACTACGCAAAGTCTTTCAGTATGACTATATAGAATACTAACATATGTCCTAGGGAAGGAATTTATTCTTACTTATAATATATAGGTAAGGTAAATAGTGGGGAATTAAGGGGTGTAACAATGAATGTATTTGAATGGACAAAAAGGTTAGGTCAGCAACACTGGAGCCGCCCTAATTCAGGTGTAACTCTTTGTGGTAAACCTATGCTGGGGAATAATCACGCAATTGGTCTCGCAAAGGAGGATAAAGTTCCTTGTGATAAATGTGCGGAATCTGTTACTGTGTTAGCAGCTCTAGATAGCTTTGGTCGTGAGAGAGCTGTGTTAAAAGAACCTCCTTCAGTACTTATATGGTGACCACAGATGACTAATAAATTAGTAAGTACCTATGGAATTATTGTCGACGGATGGGAGATAATACCCAGCGATGCCAAAGAAGGTTTATTCATGGAAGAAATGTGGGTAGAGGAGGAAGATTACTCCCTATATAATAAGGAACAGCAAATTATTCACGATATGCTTAAACTATTTATTCCTGGAGAATACGGTTATTACTTTAGTGAAATAGGATTTCACGAGCATGGCGAGCCTGAAGATATACCTGAATTTACTTATGATAAATGGAAGAGAGTTTACCGTACTCCTCTTGATTTTTACCATAAGTCTGGTGGATATAACATCATAACAACTACGTCAACCGAAGACTATACTTACTATGCCATTAGTCTACATGGCAGTAGCTTTGCTTCTGCTGATACGCAGTTTGTGAGGGTCGCTAAATGAATAATAGGAGTTGTCCTAGGGAAGGACTAACTTCTACCTTATTATATAGGGGTACGGTAAATAAATAGTGGGGAACTAAACTATGAAAACAAAACACCAACCCAAGCAAAGTAAAACAACCTTTGAAGACTACTTGTCCAAGCGTATAAGTGGTCAACGGGGGTATACGTCCGATACAATTTTGGACTGGGATGAAAGAACGGGGGCTGCAAACTGGCTTACGCTCTATTACAACGGCTCCGGTGTACATATCGGCACGTGGACTAACGGGGAGTGTTGGGTTTATGAATAAATTTGATCTAATAAGAATTATTGAGGACCATGGGGGTCCCAATAAAAAGTTACGAGAAATCATGGAGCACTCTGAGGATTATGGTGAGTGCTTTAATGTTAAATTGGTGAAAGACGACATCTATAAGAAGTATCATGGTGGAAGTGGCTGGTTTGTCGGAGATGGCCCTGACTATACTGGCAGTTTAGGCTTTGCCATAGAGAAACTGTACAACGTTGAACTCGACTTCGATGGAGGATTATGGTAACAATAACTGCAATTGTCCTAGGGAAGGACTAACTTCTACCTTACTATAGGGGTACGGTAAATAAGTAGTGGGGAGAAAGAAATGGTTAGTAAGGAAGATATACTTAGAAACAACGGCTTATCCGAGTTTCTAGAAGATTCGGATAAGAAAGAAGACTCAGAAACTCAAAGGGTACTTGCGGTATTAAAACCTATATTAAGTCATCTCAGCAATCATGTCAAAATAGGCTATCATTTCAGTGAGTGTGAAGGGCATGATGAGAAACATCTTGAAGAGTTACTGAAAGACTTAAACGGTGAAGAAAAGTGGTATACTATCTATGACAGCTGTAACTTTCCTGTGTCTGACGGTAGTTCGTATAGTATTCTCGAAGTTGCTCAATCAACCAGTGGTGAATACTTTTATTTAGCTATGTCTTTATATGGTTGCCTACTGGCGTCGGCTCCTACTGAATATTTTAAGGTTCCTCTGCCTGAAAATACCTCGCGATGGGCTTGGAGTGGTGAATAACGCTGCTTCTATTAGTAGTGGAGCGAAAAATAGAGTTTTGTTTTCACAAAAAATTTCTTTTTTGCCAATAAGGTAATAGCTTTTTGTCTGGAGTCCGTGTGGTTGGTCGCTATTTGTGGGTTATTGGCTGACCTATTAGCGACCTATTGGCTTTTGGCAGGTAATAGTGACCATGGACTGTGGTTCATGGTACGGGGATGGTCATCTCCGATAGCTGTGATAAAGCATGTAAGCGAGTTTTAGTATATGACTTCTAGAAATTGAGGACGTATATATAGAACTAACTTTTGATCCGGCCACGGACCTCGGTTAAAAAACCCCCCGGCCACAAGCCATGAACCATGATTTATGCCCCAAATCCTATTAGTTGTATTTATTGTAATAGGGGGGATGGCATTGTGATCTTGAGCCATGAATCATGAACCATGGTAACCATGGTCCCTCTATCTTCTCCCATTGTGATGTAAACCATGGTCCATGGACTTTGATCGCACTGCCATCATCCTTGTAATCCCAGTGTGATCACAATGTGATCATCTCTTGCTCATGATTCATAGAAAAACCTCTGTAAACAGGTTTCCTCTGGTTCATGGTCCACGGAGTAGGGTTCGTGGACTGTGGCCGGAGGTCTAATGGGATCATCGTTGCGATCGCAACTTACGGGCGTAAAAAAAGGCCGGGCGGCTAGTGCCACCCGGCCCGTTTTATTACCCTATTCCAGAATAATAAACGCGCGTGCCAAGTCATACTTAATGTCTTGGGCGTTAACCATGCGACTAGCTAACGCTTCTCGCACTGACATGCCGTTTAACGCCGTGTGACGTTCGACATTATGTTGGGCCCGCGCTAACTTACCCGTTGCCAGAATAATTTGATCGGGGTTTAGCCCGCCTAAATTAATTTTTACTTCTGACACTTTTACCTTACTAGTTGTTTTTTTACTTTGTGACATTACCGTTCTCCGATATTAATTAGGCTTTATTACCTAATTATAGACATTATACTAAACCCTAGTATAAAAGTAAAGCATTAGTTTATTTTATTTTAGCAGTATGATCGCAAGATCATTTCACTGGGTAGCTAGTATAGTGAAACTTCGCGGACGCCTCGGTGATACCTCACGGATGCTTCGGTGAAACTTCGCGGATGCTTCGGTGAAACTTCGCGGATACCTCGGTGATACGTCGTGTCTGTAACCATGTCCCCTCTTATCTGTAACCACGTTCCCTCTTATCTGTAACCACGTTCCCTCTTACTTGTATATAAGACTTCGCAGGACCTCGTGCGATTTTGGTAGGCTTATAGTGCCATCGCAATGTGATCGCAACGTAGCGGTAAAATAAGTTAAAATAAACCTTTACTTTTAGTACTAGTTACCGTATACTTAGTTTAGTTAGTTAGTTAGGTAGGTAATAAAAACCTAATACCCTAATATATAAATTAAGGTTAAGTATTACCTACCTACTAGCTAGCTTAAATAGGTAGCTTATAGTTTACTAAGGGGGTAAGCCGTGCCACCGTAATTAAATAAAACTAGGCGTAGCCCGCGGGCTACGCCGCTTTAGCGGCGGCTTCTCAACACGAAATTTAGGCGTAAAAAAGCCCGGGCGGTTAAGCCCGGGCCGTTAGGCTATTACCCCTCCAAAGTAATAAAGCCTTTAGCTAAGTCGTACTTTATGTCCTGGGCGTTAACTAACCGGGTAGCTAGCGCCGCTTTTACCGTTTTACCGTTTAACGCGGTATGCCGCTCCGCGTTATGGGTAGCCCGGGCTATTTTACCGGTAGCGGTATAAACCGCTTTAGGGTTAAGCCCGCCGTAATTAACTTTTACGGCTTTAGCCTTACTTTTAGTTTCCATAGTATTAATACCTATACTAACTTTAGTTACTTACGTTTATTTAGTTTTATTTAGTTAGGTAGTAAGTTATTAACCTAACTAACCCTAGTATACTTTAACTTAGCCGTTAAGTAAAGGGTTTTTAACTTTATTTTACGCCCGCGGGCGGCGGCGTAAAACGCGGGCGGCGTAAAACCGGGCGGCGCGGGCGGCGGCGCGTACTTAAAATAAACCTTTACCTAAGGGTTAAACTAAGGTATACTAAAGTC
>Ga0208684_1000150_pt1 | contig 64734 bp, 54 predicted proteins | sample MalvireepMed_b05_FD_184245 | JGI IMG/M metagenome (GOLD analysis project Ga0208684, IMG submission 184245) | Marine viral communities from the Global Malaspina Expedition - Malaspina viral metaG DeepMed_b05 (SPAdes) (version 2) | ecosystem: Environmental > Aquatic > Marine > Oceanic | place... | reverse complement strand
CTGACTCGATTTCTGAATAGAAACCTGCATCGTACTTTCTTTCTAACGCCTGTTCGATCTGTTCACTCATGTTGGGATCTCACTTGTTTGCCTGCATTTGCTGCCACTAAATTCGTTACTTAACTGGCAAATAAATCACCCCACGGTCTTGGTAATTTATCGCATAACCTCTGCTCAACCTTAACGCGGCTCGTTGTAAAAACGTTGCGTAGCGCAGTTGAAGCTGCCAGTTACATTGAGGACAGCCTAGAATTTTGGTGCCGTAGTATATAATACCCGACTATTTCACTCAAATATTCAGCCACTAATTTACGGCGGTAAATACTTATTTAACGGAGCCTACGGCTTCGTCACCGCCGTATGGCCATTAATTTTTGTTCACCGTCTTCGCTTTGGCTCAGATTCGTAGAAGGTTTAAGCCGTTACGGCTTCACGTAATCGTGTAGTTACGTCTACTACCTTCTTTACTACGTAATCTATGTCGTCTTGGGTTGTAAAACGCCCAACACTAAAACGGATACCGGCGTGCGCTAATTCATTACTTCGCCCAATAGCCTTTAACACATAAGAGGGTTCAAGGCTTGCCGATGTACATGCTGAGCCCGATGACACGGCAATATCGTTCAGTCCCATCATCAAGCTTTCACCGTCAACACCGGCGAAACTGACGTTTAAGATGCCAGGGATTCGCTGAGTGGCATGGCCGTTTAGATAAATGCCGTCAAGCTGCTGTAAACCTTGCCAAAGCGATTCTCTCAGTGAGAGTATGCGAGCGCTGTCATCATTCATTTTCGACGCGGCTAACGCGAGTGCTTCCCCCATCCCTACAATTTGGTGAGTGGCCAGCGTCCCAGAGCGCATACCGCGTTCATGCCCGCCACCGTGAATTTGTGCAACCAAATTAATTTTAGGGCGGCGACGCACATACAAAGCTCCCATTCCCTTCGGCCCGTAAATCTTATGCGCCGAGATAGAAAGCAAGTCGATAGGCATGTGGGCTAAATCGATAGCAATCTTGCCTACACTTTGTGCACCGTCCACGTGAAAGAGCACTCCATGTTCACGGCAAAGCTCGCCAATAGCTTGCATATCTTGAATTACACCAAGCTCGTTGTTGACATGCATGACCGACACTAAAATGGTGTCGTCGCGCATGGCGCCTTTCAAATCATTAATATCAAGTAAGCCGTCTTGCTTTACGCTTAAATAAGTCACCTCAAAGCCATGGCTTTCAAGGTACTCACAGGTATCTAACACCGCTTTATGCTCGGTGTTCACCGTGATGATATGTCTTCCCTTTTCTTGATATCCTTGTGCTACGCCCTTAATCGCAAGGTTGTTTGATTCCGTTGCACCTGAGGTAAACACGACCTCTCTAGGGTCGCAATTAAGCACGTCGCTAATTTGATTTCTGGCAACGTCGACGGCCTCTTCTGCCATCCAGCCGAAACGGTAACTGCGAGAAGCAGGATTGCCGAAGTTTCCATCTAGGGTTAGGCACTTCGACATCGCATCAGCGACGTGAGGGTCGACCGGCGTTGTTGCCGCGTAATCTAAGTAAATGGGTGTTGATAAAGCCATGCGATGCTCAAAACCTATTTAAAGTTGAATACTTACTTCAATATCTTTGGTGATATGACGAAGTGATGCATTGCCGTCTTGACGACCCGCTACTTCTTGTACATCCCGCTTTGCCATTAATTCACCTAAGGTAATTGAATTTAAAAACGCCGCAATGCGGTCACTTAAATCTTGCCACAGACTATGGGTTAGACAACGATCACCGCCTTGGCAATCGGCCTGCCCTTGGCAGCGCGTCGCATCGATAGACTCATCTACTGCGCGGATCACCTCACCTATGGCTATCTCGCCCGCTTCTCGACCCAATAGGTAGCCGCCGCCGGGGCCGCGAACACTGTCGACTAACTGCTCTTTGCGCAAGCGAGAAAACAGCTGCTCAAGATAAGATAAAGAGATTTCTTGTCGTTCTGAAATGTCGGCAAGAGGCACTGGACCACGCTTTGAATGCAAAGCGACATCAAGCATTGCGGTAACCGCATAGCGCCCTTTAGAAGTGAGTTTCATTGGATTCTCCCGCCGTTATATAATGGCGAAATTCTCACATACCTGACTAAAATGGTCAAGTATAAAACCCAGTAGATTAGTCAAGTATTATTGATTTAATCAATCGCTTTTTTGTATGAAAATACTTTGGGCGTGTGCGACCTTGTCAGGCCCTTTTTTCATGACGTTTTTCAAATTTCAACGCTGGGTCGTCAACGCGTCCCTTTCTGAAAATTTTCACGTCTTCGGCATAATTAAATGACATCGACCAAGGATAACGCGTACCCTGCCGGGGTAACTTATCGAGTGAACGCTGAATATAACCCGCGCCAAAGTTAAGCAGTGGTTGTGTTTCCATATCCGGTTCTGCAACAGGGGTACACTGCGTAAAGCCTCGTTTATTCATATGATTAAGCAAACGGGTAAAATGCTCACATAGAAGGCCAATTTTTAGTGTCCAAGAAGATGCCGTATAGCCCACCGCAATGGCAAAATTAGGGACGCCACTGAGTAACATCCCCTTATAGGTGACGCACTCAGGTAGTTTAACAGCCTCGCCATCTATTTTAGGAATTAACCCCCCTAGCGGAAGAAGGTTCAATCCCGTGGCCGTTACAATAATATCGGCCTCTATATGCTTACCTGAATCAAGCTTAATGCCTGTTTCGGTAAACGTAGCAATAGTATCCGTTTCAACGGACGCCTTTTCTTTAGAAATAGACTCGAATAAATCACCGCCCGGGACGGCACAAAGTCGCTGTTCCCACGGATTATAAGGCGGGTTGAAGTGCGTATCGACAGGGTACCCCTCGGGCAGCATCTTAACGTTTAGGCTGCGTATTATCTTTCGAGCTCGCTTCGGGAAGCGCTGACAAAATGCGTATACCCAGCGCTGTTTCGCGATGTTAAAGCGCCTGGCGGCATTAAATGCAATATTGTCGTTAAACCACGCACGTAAATACTTTGCGACAGGATCCTCTACGGGTACAGGCAATACGTAAGACGGCGTTCTTTGGAGCATAGTAACGTGTGCAGCAGTTTGAGCCAGTGCTGGCACCAAAGTAACTGCCGTTGCTCCGCTGCCTATGACCACCACGCGCTTACCCTGATATTCTAGGTCTTCTGGCCAGTGCTGAGGGTGGACAATTTTACCTTTAAACGCCGACTGTCCCTTAAAATCAGGCGTATAGCCTTTGTCGTAACGGTAATAGCCTGAGGCATTAAACACCCACCTCGTAGCGACCTGCTCGGTGTGCTCGCTCTGTTCTGATTTTAACGTGACAAGCCAATACTGCTTGTCACCTTGCCAATCGATATCAATAACGCGTGTGCGAAATCGTGTATTCTCTTTTATGCCGTTCTCGTTTACCGTTTCCTCGACATAAGCTTTTATCGAGCGGCCATCTGCAATGGCCTTTTTCTCTTTCCAAGGCTTGAAGTCGTAGCCAAAGGTGAATAAATCAGAGTCGGAGCGAATGCCTGGGTATTTAAATAAGTCCCATGTTCCACCGAGGTCGGCACGCGCTTCTATAATAGTGTATGACAAGTCAGGGCATTTCTTTTGAATATGGTACGCACAGCCAACACCCGAGATACCGGCCCCTACGATTAAAACGTCTAGAAATGGCAACGTGTTTTGCATAACCGCCCTGAAACGTGACAACTAACATTTTGATTTCAATGTATGTTGGAGTTACGGGGGAGTCAACACGTACGTTAACAATTTGTAAAATACACCTTAATCCAGACGTGGAACTAAGGCGTTAAATTGCCGGGTCGAAAGACGAATGCGCTTTCTCTCGTTCATGGGTCTCCGTCAAGTCAAAGCCCGTATCCGCGAAGTCTTCAGCGCTGATGTTGTGTAAATTATCGGTACACACATCACCACCCAATGACTGAATGACCTTGCACATTTCCTCAACTTTGGTATCCATTTGATGCATGTGCTCAAGCATTACTCCCATGGCATTGGCCACAGGATCTGGGTTATCGGGCGCTACAGCGTACGCATCAAAACCGTATTTTTGCGCTATTTTGTCACGCTGAGGGTTAACCGTCGCTTTCCCATCATCCTGCTTTGAGATAATAATACGACCGGGGATACCCACCGCAGTGGCGCCGTCTGGAATATCTTTCACCACCACGGAATTTGAGCCGACTTTGGCATTTTCACCAATGATAATAGGCCCTAACACTTTAGCGCCAGCGCCTACTACCGCCCCTTTTTTAAGGGTTGGATGACGTTTACCGGCTTTCCAGCTAGTACCACCAAGCGTAACGCCATGATATAGCGTAACATCGTCACCAATCTCTGCGGTTTCGCCAATGACCACGCCCATACCATGGTCTATAAATACCCGCCTGCCCAGTGTTGCTCCAGGGTGAATTTCTATGCCCGTCAGCCAGCGACTAAAGGTTGATAACGTGCGTGCCAACCACTTCCATTCAGTCTTCCACAACTTGTGGCTTACGCGGTGTAGCCATACTGCATGTAGACCGGGGTAATTAGTTAGCACTTCAAAGGTATTTCTTGCCGCTGGGTCGCGATGGAAAACCCCTTTAATGTCATCTTTGATACGGGCGAACATAATGCTTACTCTTGCTCTTCTTTCGACGTGTTTTCGTTAACCGGCGCTTCAGTTGAGTCACTTTGACTTACACTTGCTGACTTAACCGATTTATCGATAGACGCCAAAATACCGCGCAAGATATTCAACTCTTGCGACTCTGGGCGTGCTCGATTGAACAAACGACGAAGCTTAGTCATAACCACACCAGGGTGACTCTTGCGTATAAACGATGTCCCCTCTAGTGTCGTTTCAAGGTGCGCGTAAAAACGCTCTAAATCTTCGTTTAATGGGTACGTTTCCTCTACGCTTGGGTAGGTTTCACGATTTAGGAAGGCCATGCGAATTTCATAACATAAGGTTTGAACCGCAGCAGCTAGGTTAAGCGAGCTGTATTCAGGGTTCGCCGGAATACACATATGGAAATGACACTGCTGTAATTCTTCATTTGTTAAGCCACTATTTTCACGGCCAAAGACCAATGCGACCGGGTACTTCTCTACTTCTTGAACTAGCTTTTCACCGCAATCACGAGGGCCAAGCATAGGCCAAGAATGCGTACGAGAACGGGCTGATGTGCCTACAACTAAACCACAGTCTTTTACCGCTTCTTCCAGCGTACCTACAATTTTTGCGTTCGCAAGTACATCACCAGCGCCTGCAGCAAGCGCGCTTGCTTGGCCATCAGGTTCGTTCACTGGGTCAACAAGATAGAGGCTACTGAGCCCCATGGTCTTCATCGCTCGTGCGGTGGAGCCAATGTTCCCAGTGTGAGAGGTGTTAACCAAAATGATGCGAATATTTTCGAGCATGCCTGTGATACCTACGTACTTTCAAAAAAGGATGATACTGATATGTTAAGCATCATCTAATGAACTTCAATTAGGGCAAGTTTATCACAGCGGCAGTATAGATGGCTATTCACTCAAAACGGCATGCTACCTGTTCGATTGCTTATGTAGTTTGCTTTCTTTCGACGTTTCTCATAACGAAAGACCGCGGCACTATCTATGTTGTCAGCCCCATTGCTAGGCATCGCCGTTTAAAGTGGCAAAAAGCTATTCTACTTCGCCTTGCGTTCAGCCTTGAATTCATTTGCATCGTGCGTGGATTCTGGTAGACTCCGCCCGTTTTCGAAAACAACTAGCTATTTTTTATACAGCTGGTTCGTTTCATTGGTCTTTTACAATTGGTGGTTTATCTATGCATCCTATGCTGAATATTGCGGTGCGCGCTGCGCGTGCGGCTGGAACAGTTATTGTTCGCGGTTTTGAAAAATATAACGAAGTAGCAACAGAGTCGAAAGGTTTGAACGACTTTGTTACTCAAGTTGATAAAGAAGCAGAACAAGCAATTATCTATAAAATTCAGCAGTCTTACCCAGAACATTGCTTCTTAGGTGAAGAGTCTGGCGAAGTTAACGGCACAGAGACAGACTATCAGTGGATCATCGACCCACTAGATGGCACCACTAACTTTGTAAAAGGCATCCCCCACTTTGCGGTTTCTATCGCACTTCTTCATAAAGGTCGTTTGGACCAAGCTGTTGTATTTGACCCAATTCGCAGCGAACTATTTACTGCTAGCCGTGGTCAAGGTGCACAGCTTAACGGTTACCGTATTCGCGCTTCTAAGCCTCGTGATTTAACAGAAACCATTATTGCTACTGGCCTTCCGTTCAAAAACAAAGCTGCATTCGGTGAATACGCACTTAGTCTGAACAAAATATTCCACGAAGTGGGCGACATTCGCCGTGCAGGCAGTGCAGCACTAGACCTTGCTTATGTTGCAGCTGGTCGTCACGACGGTTACTGGGAACGCGGCATCAAATCTTGGGACATCGCAGCGGGTGAACTTATTGTTCGCGAAGCAGGCGGCTTGGTTACAGACTTTAAAGGTAATAACGACCCACTACACAAGGGCGAAATTGTTGCCGGTAGTGCAAAGGTAGTTCAAGGCTTGGTAAAACACCTTAAGTAAAAATGTGGGCTGGCTGGGGTCGAAACAGATGCTTTTTCTTAGCAACTTTTTTTAACCTACGCCACAGCGTACGTAAAACGAACAAATAAACGATAAGGCGCGAATTATTTTAATTCGCGCCTTTTTGCTTTTTGTACCTCATTGCGAACGCAAACATGCCAAAACTGCGCTTTTGTATACTCCCTCCCTTCCCTATATTAAGCCTACTAGCCTCAATGCTAAGGGCAACGTACAAACGGTTATGATCATTTGGGCCGTTTTACCTGACAGCCAATGGGATGCCGGCGCTTTTTTACCTAAAAACAAGCCTGTCACGGCACTATATTTACACAGCAGTAATAGTAGGAAACAAAGCAACATACTCACGACGGCAGATAACGCCATTGCCGTAGGCGCAGACAGTGCTGTATTCGTAATAAAATAGCTGACGCCAATTATCACGCTTTGATGAATTACATAGAGAGGAAAAACATATCCATTCGCTTTAACTACCGCGGGATTCGCCGTTACGAAGACTTTGTCTGCCAGTGCCAAAATTGCAAATACGCTGAATACTTTAGCTAAGTAATACGACCATAATGCAATGGTTTTTATCGGCAGGTTATCAGGTTGGTATCCTACTACTTTAAACCCCACTTCATAAGACAGAGTAAGTATAATGGCGAACGCAATCAGCGCCCCGCGCCTATCGCGTAGCCACCCCCAAAATTGCACTTGACCACCAAAAAAGTAGCCCCAAACTGAACACGCAAAGCCGTAAATATCACGCTGTAAGTCACTTTCCTCTATTTGTGATGCAAAAAGCGAAATAGAAACAAGTAACAACAACCATACACTATTGAAATTGCCTAAACTGTTGCGTACCCACTTAAGAGGCAGATGAAAAATAACCAACAATAACGTGAACCGCCAAAGAGAACGAAGAAACCACAAATGGTTTACGTCGACGTGATGCCATATGCCAGCACTAAAACCATTAAAATAGTCATTCGCACCAAAATAAAATTGAATGAAAAAATAGCCTACAGAGGTATCGATTGCGCCTTTTTGCGTCATTTCAACAAATAACTGAATAGGAACTATGCAATAAATACCTGTTAATAGGGGAAGTAATATTGCATTGCTTCTTCGGGTTAACAAAAAAGCCAGTCCGTACTTTTGCTGCATAAAATACAGCGACGTGCCCGCGATAAACCACAGCAGCCCCATTCTCCACGGTGAACTTATCAATAAAATATGTTGCAGCCAAAACCACTGTGTTTCTTGCTTAAAATGAAAGTTCCACTCGGGCACCCAAACCATACCAAGATGAAAAAAGAACAAAACAATGACGGCTAATACTCTAAGATAATCAAGTACTACTATTCGTGAATTTTCTGACGTTAAACGTGTGTGGTACTTTGTGTTCATCTTGTCCCTTATTGAGGCGAAAAGCGCCTTCAATTTTTAGCAACGTGAGTATAAACAAACTACCAACCAAGCTATTGAAAGGGTTCGAAAAAGTGACAAGCGGTGGAATTAAGTGACGGAAGGACAAGTGTTCGCATGATTAATAAAGCGTGGTTTCAAGCGCATCAAAGCTCAATATCCCTTTCCCTTCTGTGCTTGTATTTTTTAGTCAATGGATTTATCAATAGCACCACTGTACTCATGGAAGCGATGCGCACGCCGCCGCTACCTTTTGCCCAATGGGAACCTTTTGCTTGGGAGTATACCAGTGCCGTTGGCAGCTTCTGCGTGGTGATAGCACTGGCAAAGATACTCAACCATTTTCCTTGGCGATGGGAACGGTTTACTTTTAGTATTGCTTTATACAGTGCTGTGGGTCTGTGCTTTGCAGCTACACATATTATATTTATGATTGTTAGTAGAGAAATTATTTACGCATTAGTGGGTGGCAATTACCAATTCGCCACTTCTGCAGAGCAATGGTTCTTTGAACTCATTTATGAAATGCGAAAAGATTTATGGTCTTTCATCTTTTTTGTAGTAATGATTTGGTGTTATCGCTATGTGGTAGCACAATGGTTAGGTAACGCCAGCAATATCGGGCTTGAGTCAGCTAAATTAGACCAGCGCAATACACAAAATGCCCCAGATGAGAAAGCCTTCAAGCATGAACTATTATTGATTAAAAAAAATGGCCATGAGTTTCTAATCAAAAAGCAAGATATTAACTGGATGGCCTCTTCGGGTAATTATGTCAACTTACACATTGACGATAAGGTTTACCCCATGCGTAATACCCTAACCTCATTTCTAGATGAAAATGCTTACTTGCCTTTTGCACGGGTCCACCGCTCTTTTGCTGTAAACCTTAATGATGTTGAAAGTGTAAAAGTCGGGGACAGCGGCGATGGCGTAATTACATTAAAAAATGGCCATACTGTTAAGATGTCACGAAGGTATAAGCTGGCTATTGATAAATAAACACTGTTTGCGACAATTGAAAAACAGTGTAATTCACACCTACAAAAAAGCCGCAACACTGTGCGGCTTTTTATTCATTTAGCGTAATTAGCGCTGCTCGCCATAGCCTGCTTAAGGCATTGGATCTAAGTCAGCGCCTTCTTTCTCTACCTGCGGTGGCATTAGGTCTTCTTTACTTATACCTAATGCTAGGGCAACCGAACTTGCGATATACACCGATGAGTAAGTACCTACTACTACACCGAATAACAACGCAGTGGCGAAACCGTGAATAAGCGCACCACCTTTATAGAACAAGGCAACCAATACTAACACCGTGGTTAGTGAGGTGATGATAGTACGATTAAGCGTCTGCGTTAGAGAGATATTGATAATCTCGACCGGCTCACCTTTACGAATTTTGCGGAAGTTTTCACGGATACGGTCTGATACAACAATGGTATCGTTAAGTGAATAACCAATAACCGCGAGTACAGCTGCAAGCACCGTAAGGTCAAATTCAATTTGAAGCACCGAAAATAGACCTAGCGTAAGGATCACGTCATGGGCAAGTGCCGAAACGGAACCCAGCGCAAAGCGCCATTCAAAACGCATCGCTACGTAAACCAAGATACATAACAGTGCCACCAGCATTGCTAGCCCGCCCTGCTCTGTCAGTTCTTCACCGACATTAGGTCCAACAAACTCAATACGGCGCATATCCACCGAGGTGCCATCTGCACGCAGTGCCGCAAGTACCTGCTCACCAATGGTTACGGCTTTTACGCCATCACGCGGTGCAATGCGAATAAGCACGTCTTGACTGCTACCGAAGTTTTGCACTACCGCATCTTCAAAGTTCGATTCGTTAAGCTGCACGCGAATAGCTTCTAGGTCAGCCGAGTCTTCGTAGCCCACTTCAATAAGCGTACCGCCAGTGAAATCCAGCCCCCAGTTAAGACTGTTTACCCCTAATGACACAAACGAGCAAAGGATTAAGACTGTAGATAACACCATCGCTGGAATGCGAAGGCGCATGAAATTAACGGTTTCGGATAATTTTAATAACTGCATTTTACGCTCCTTAAATCGCTAATTTCTCTACACGTTTGCCGCCCCATACTGCGTTAACAATAACGCGAGTAACCAAAATAGCGGTAAACATTGAAGTTGCGATACCAATCATTAGCGTAATAGAGAAGCCTTTAATTGGGCCGGTACCAACTGCGAACAGAATTAAACCAGCAATGAAAGTAGTGATATTCGCATCCAAAATGGTTGAGAATGCACTGTCGTACCCGTGGTGAATAGCTTGCTGCGGACTGCGCCCTTCGCGAAGCTCTTCACGAATACGCTCAAAGATTAGCACGTTAGCATCTACCGCCATACCAACGGTAAGTACAATACCCGCCATACCTGGAAGCGTTAAGGTTGCGCCCGGGATCATCGACATGATGCCTACAATCATTACCAGGTTAGTGATAAGCGCGATGTTCGCTACCACACCAAACGCTTTGTAGTAAATCAACATGAAAACAAGCACAGCCGCAAGGCCATAGATAATAGCCTGCATACCTAGCTCGATGTTTTCTTTACCCAAGCTTGGGCCTACGGTGCGCTCTTCAACAATTTGAATTGGCGCAATCAGTGCACCCGCGCGAAGTAGTAACGCTAAATCACGCGCTTCTTTTGGAGAATCAAGACCCGTAATTTGGAACTTACTACCAAGCTGCGCACGAATGGTGGCAACTGAGATAACTTGCTCATGCTTTTCGAACACAAGTTTACCGTCGTCATTTCGCTCTCCGGTAGATTTGTACTCGATAAACACCGTTGCCATTGGCTTACCAATGTTGCCGCGGGTTGAGCGAGACATTTTGTTACCGCCTTCAGAGTCTAGCGAGATATTTACATTTGGAAGACCATATTCATCAACACCGCTATTAGCATCAATAATGTGGCTACCAGTAAGCATAATACGCTTTTCAAGTAACTGTGGAATACCTTGCTGATCTTCAATCACCTGAGAACCAGGAGGCACACGGCCGTTCAATGCATCGCGAATATCGTTTTTCTGATCAACCATGCGGAATTCTAGGGTCGCCGTCGCGTTTAGAATTTCTTTTGCACGAGCGGTATCTTGAATACCGGGGAGCTGAACAACAATACGGTCAGCGCCTTGTTTTTGAACAAGAGGCTCAGCAACACCAAGCTGGTTAACACGGTTACGAATGATAGTGATGTTTTGCTTAACCGCGTTGTCGCGAATTTCTTGAAGCTTACTCTCCGCGAAAATAGCGCGAAGGGTTAAGTCATCAATTTGGTTAAACGTTAGGTCACGACTTTGGTTGCGCAGGAAGAACTCCGCTTTATCTAACGTATCTTCATCGCGGAAGGTAATGTCGATATGGTCGTCTACTTGTTTAACACCACGGTAACGAATACCCTCTTCACGCAGAGAGGTGCGAAAGCCGCTTTCAGCATCTTCCAGTGACTTAGTGATAACTTCCGTCATGTCCACTTCCATCAAGAAGTGCACACCACCGCGAAGGTCAAGACCAAGTTTCATCGGTGCGCCACCTAACCCTTCTAGCCATTTTGGCGTGTCTGGGGCAAGGTTCATTGCCACGTAGTAGTCGTCACCAAGCGCCTTTTCTAAAGTTTCGCGGGTTACTAGCTGTGTATCTGAATCAGAAACGCGAACCAAAATTTGGTCGTTCTCAAACTCAACACGCTTCGGCGAGATGTTTTTTTCGTTTAGCGCGGCCTTTACTTGCTCTACCGTGGCGTTAGTTACCACAGCATCACGACCTGCTGAGATTTGTACGGCATGATCTTCGCCGTAAATGTTAGGAAGTGCGTAAAGTGCACACATTGCAACCACAATGAGTGCACTCAGTACCTTCCAGATAGAGTTTTTGTTTAGCACTGGATAATCCTTTCGTGCCAGTACCGGGTAGCATCCCGGCCCCGGCGGTTGTTACTTACAGTGACTTCATTGTGCCTTTAGGCAGCACAGCAGTTACTGAAGACTTCTGAACAACAATGTTGTTTGAATCGTTAAGTGCAACTTCGATGAAATCTTTTTCTTCCGACACTTTAGTAATTTTACCTACTAAACCACCTTGTGTTAGCACTTCATCACCTTTGCCAAGTGAAGACACGAGGTTTTTATGCTCTTTTACGCGCTTAGCCTGCGGGCGATAAAGCAAGAAGTAAAAAATTAGACCAAATACAGCAAGCATGATAATCATTTCCATGCCACCACCTTGCTGAGCACCGCCAGCAGATTGCGCGTAAGCGTTCGAGATAAATAGGCTCATAAAATTCCCCAAATATTATCGTTGTTATAGTGCCGGAACCGGCAACCCTTTTTGTTCATAAAATTCTTGTACAAATTCGTCAAGCGTACCTGCGTCAATCGCATCGCGAAGACCCTGCATAACACGCTGATAGTAACGAAGGTTATGGATGGTGTTTAAACGCGCACCCAAAATCTCATTACATTTGTCCAAATGATGTAAATAAGAGCGAGAATAATTTTTACAAGTGTAACAATCACAATTCTCGTCTAATGGTGAGGTGTCGTTCCTGTGTTTCGCATTGCGAATTTTCACCACGCCTTCAGTCACAAAAAGGTGACCATTTCGCGCATTACGCGTAGGCATAACACAGTCAAACATATCGATACCGCGACGCACAGACTCAACCAAGTCTTCCGGCTTGCCCACGCCCATTAAGTAGCGCGGCTTGTCTTCAGGGATTTTTGGCGCCGTATGATCGATAATGCGGATCATGTCTTCTTTTGGCTCGCCCACTGACAGGCCACCAATGGCATAGCCGTCAAAACCAATGGCTTCAAGGCCAGCAAGAGAAACATCGCGCAACCCTTCGTACATACCACCTTGAATAATACCAAACAAAGCCGCGGGGTTATCGCCGTGGGCTTCTTTACTGCGTTTGGCCCAACGCAACGACATTTCCATAGAAACGCGCGCTTCTTGCTCAGTGGCAGGATACGGCGTGCACTCGTCAAAAATCATCACGATGTCAGAACCCAAGTCGCGCTGAACTTCCATCGACTTTTCTGGCGTAAGAAGGATCTTCTCGCCGTTGATTGGCGAACGGAAAGTTACACCTTCTTCGGTAATTTTACGCAAATCGCCAAGGCTAAATACCTGGAAACCGCCCGAATCAGTAAGAATAGGCTTATCCCAATTCATGAAATCGTGCAGGTCGCCATGCTGGCGAATAATCCCCGTACCCGGGCGCAGCATTAGGTGAAAGGTGTTACCAAGACAGATGTGTGCACCACTGTCTTTTAACTCTTCAGGGGTCATTCCCTTAACGGTACCATACGTACCTACCGGCATGAACGCTGGGGTCTCAACAACACCGCGTTCAAACACCAAACGACCGCGTCGTGCTCGGCCTTCGGTTTTTAACAACTCAAATTGCATGTGAAAGCATTCCCACTTTGGTGCGCTTTTGCGCTGGGTATAAAAATAAATTGGCGGCGATTATACCAGTAATTTGGCTGAGATCATGCCCCGTATCTATGTTTATCTGTAACTGGGCTAGAACCGCGCCTGCTGTAGCCGGTTTTTGCCAGCATTTTGCGTAAACTAAGGCTATATTAAACGCCCAAACCCCAATGGGTTTATTGCGACTTCGAAACGAGTTAACCGAAATCGCAACGGTTTTTTAACGTTGTAGCGTAAAACACATGACGAGGTGTTTTTAGCAAACCACTACCGTTTTAAGCGCGCTCAATAAACATAGAATCGCCATAGCTAAAGAATCGGTATTCTTTCGCTATCGCTTCTTGATAGGCATTCATCACGTTTTCTTTACCTGCAAATGCGCTAATCAACATCATTAACGTAGATTCCGGTAAATGGAAGTTAGTAAACATAGCGTCCACAACTTTAAATTCGAAACCTGGGTAAATAAAGATTTCCGTATCTTCATTAAAGGGCGCGATAATCTGTTCATCGCCCCGCTCTGCACTTGCTTTCGCCGCCGATTCTAGTGAGCGTACCGAAGTAGTCCCTACTGCAATTACCCTTTTGCCATTCGCTTTTGTATTTAACACGGCATCAACTACATCTTGAGGCACTTCGGCGAATTCAGCGTGCATTTTATGCTCTTGAATATTATCAACACGAACGGGCTGAAACGTGCCCGCGCCTACATGCAAGGTAACGAAGGCTAGGTTAACCCCCTTTTCTTTTAACGCGTTTAAAATACTGTCGTCAAAATGTAACCCTGCGGTAGGTGCCGCTACAGCACCAGGCTTTTCGTTGTACACCGTTTGGTAACGCTCTTTATCCGAGTTTTCATCCGGACGGTCGATATAAGGCGGTAACGGCATATGACCGTGGGCTTCCAGCAGCGTTAATACGGTTTCATCGTGGTCAAACTGCAGTATAAACAGTGCGTCGTCTCGACCGGTAACAGTTACATTCACTTTTTCTTCTAGAATGAGCTTAGTACCCGGTTTCGGCGCTTTGCTTGCGCGCACATGAGCAAGCGCGGTGGTGTCAGATGTAATGCGCTCAATGAGCACCTCCACTTGACCGCCGGTTTCTTTTTTACCTAAAAGGCGCGCAGGTATAACACGGGTGTTATTAAAAACCAGTAAATCACCCGGCTCTACAAATTTGAGCATGTCTGCAAACATGGTATGTTCAACCTTGCCGTTTTTACCGTCTAAATGTAGCAAACGACTGGCAGTGCGCTGTTGCGTTGGATATTTGGCAATAAGGTTTTCGGGTAGAACAAAGCTAAAATCAGATAATTTCATAAATACGACAATGTTGAGGTCTTACTGTTAGACAAAAGTACTAGATTAAGTTTCTTTTAAGTTACTACTAAAGGTTAAGAAACCCTACACAAACTCAAGATACCCTGCATTAAATAAAAAATTAATTCAATAATTTCAAATACTTGAGTTGACATGTATATTTTTAGATAACTACTTATCGAACAACATACGGACAAATTCATTTATTCGATAGCACTTAATTACTTAATCGCTTAAGATACGCCCAGATAGTGATGATGTTCTCCCATAAACATTCCTTATCATTCGTACCCAGTACTTGCTGGGTATTTTTTTATCTGCACGTTTTAAACCTTGCTGCGCTCTATTTTTATAGTACGGTTTCCCTTTCGTACTTTTTAACCACAGCCAAATTTCAAAGTAACGGTATTTTACGCGTTTTGGCGCTCAAGATCAGTTAAGATTTCTTCTAAAAGCGCGGCATCTATTGGGCGTGCTTTTAATACGTACAGTATTTGAAGCAATAAATCCGCTCCCATAATACCTTTGTTCACCTTATTGCGCAGGTTGTCAGCGCTCTGCTCTACACCAATTTCTTGCAACCTTTGGCTTAAGGCTTGATATTTCACACCGCGCACAGACATTTCTGATTTGACCACCCGTGCAACCGTTTGTCGCCACCCATTTTTAGTGTTCACACAACCCCCAAAACCATACAAATGTGATATATATTTTACAAAAACACATTTTTTTACACTTAAAGAACGCATTTGATATTGACGATTATGGCACACTAGGTCTACACTGCAAGTCAAGATATTGGCGAAAGTAAAAATAGTCGTTACAGTACAGCCAGTGTTATTCACCTTATAGCGCCTTGTATCATTGTTGAGAGGCGCACAAAGGTAAACACGACTGACACGACATTCACTTTCGAAATTATCGCTTCAATAATTAAAGGAGATAGGTATGAGCTGGGAACTAGAAAGCATCGAAGCCCTGTTTAAAGAGCACGATGACTTTGTGGTAACACGTGAAGAGGGCTGCTTGCAGATTGCCAATCAAGATGGTATCGATGCGTGGCTTGCCATAAGCGGAGAACAGATTTTAGTTGAAAGTCTTTTATTTTCAGCGTCTGAAGTGAAAGATAAGCCGGCGTTAGACCATGAAATACTCTCAACTCATATGGTCTTCCCTCTTACCACAGTAGGCATCTCGACGATTAGTGGCGAAGAGTATTACACGGCTTTTGGTGCATTAAGCGCCCAATCGAAAGCCGAAAGTATTGTTATTGAAGTGGAAACTCTGTTTCAGAATGTAGCATCGTTCCTAGATGCCTACGAAACACACCTAATTTAAAATTTACTTCTAAGGAGAAGCGAATGTCAGTGTGGAAAAAATTAATTACTGCAGTAAAAGGTGGTGCTACCGAAGCTGCGCAGTCTGTTGCAGACAGTCAGGCTATTCGAATTCTGGAACAAGAAATCAGAGAAGCCAAAGAAGAATTGCGCAAATCGGATCATGCACGCACACAAATTTTGGCGAAATGTAAACTTTCTCAACAGAAAGTAGACAGCTTTAATTCGTCGATTGCTGAGTACGAAGAACACGCCCGTAAAGCGATTGATAACGATCGACAGCTGGCCCTAGATTGTGCGCAAAAAGTCTCTGAGCTAAAAGAAGAACGTGAACAAGAGCAAACCTATCTTGACCAGTTCAAGCAATCAGAAAAGCAGCTTGCCAGCAATATCCAACAAGCTAAAGCAAACTTGCGTCGTCTTGAACAGCAGGTTGATATGGTTAAAGCAACCGAAAGCGTGCAAAAAGCACAAGTTGCCGTATCTTCACGCCACATGGGCGCAAATAGTAAGATGAAAACAGCAACAGAGTCGCTGTCTCGTATTCAAGATAAGCAAAAGATGCGCAACGCAGAGCTACAGGCGGCAGAAGAGCTTGCTAGCGAAGAATCGAGTAGCGATCTTGAAAAGCGCCTAGCAGAAGCGGGGATCAAAGGGGGTAAAACCTCTGCCGACGACGAACTAGCGCGAATTCTTGGCAAGTAAGTAAAACACATGGGAGCCCAGTGCTCCCATTTTTAATGTTTGTTACAAAATTATCTTCAAATATAGCGGTATAGCAGCAAGCTTACCTAGACAAATCAAGCACTTCAAGGCAGAGTAAGGGCACGCATAACAAGGGCTGTTTCTTTTATGTCTCCATGGATAAAACTGCGAAAAATCATGCTGCAATATTTTGCAGAGTCACGCTGGTATACCATTGTCGGTGCCACCGCTTTTTACGCAGTAACAAGCTATTGGCTGCTCTACGCTGCCAATGAACACGACCTCATTGCACATACTGATTTTGTTTACTGGCTTGCCGTTACTGCTTCAACAGTGGGTTATGGCGATCTATCGCCCGTTACCCCTGCCGGAAAGCTTGTCGTAGCGCTTTACGTTATTCCGCTAGGGTTAAGTATTTTCGCCATGGTGATTGGTCGAATTGCAGCTTGGGTTTCACTTCAATGGAAAAAAGGGTTTATGGGTATGAATAGCTTAATGCTTGACGGTCACATCTTAGTAATAGGATGGAACGAGCAGCGCACCATGCTGCTGCTTGATTTAATTCTGCAAGAGCGTGACGCCATGCCTGAACGCCCCGATATTGTACTGTGCGTAAAAGCGGATATCACCAACCCACTACCCGGTGTAATAGAGTTTGTAAAAGTCGACTCGTTTAACAAAGACGAAGACATGGATCGCGCTTGTGTAGCAACAGCGAGAACCATTCTTATTGATAACCCCCAAGACGACGTCACCATGACTACAGCGCTGTACTGCACGAAGCGTAATCCAGACGCGCACCAAGTGGCTTATTTTGATGACGACAGCTTAGTTAGCCTACTTCAGGATCATTGTCCAAAAGTCGAATGCACGCCAAGCGTTGCCATAGAGATGCTGGTTAAGGCCGCATTTGACCCAGGCTCAAGCATGCTTCATCACGATTTATTGAGCATTGATGAGGGGCAAGCACAATTTTCTGTAAAGATTCCACAGACTAGCCCAACAATTTCCGTCGCCAAGCTATTTGTTAACTTGAAACGCAAACACGACGCCATATTTATTGGTTACGCCCCTAACGGCATGGTAAAAGAGATGGTAGTTAATCCGTCGCTAGATGCTACGTTAAACCCAGGCGATACCCTTTTCTATATTGCAGAGCGGCGTATAAATGCCATTAACTGGTCGTCTTTAGACGCGGACTAAAAGGCACAAACAATGTTTAGTAAGCTATTTAAAAAGTCAGAACCCAAGAAACCTAAAACGCCAGAAATTATGGGCCTCTATTTAGGGGGGTCATTTGAATTGGACCATTTAAAGCTCTCGTTATTAGAACCAGAACTTACCATTGAAGGAGCAGCCCGTTCTCAGCTTATTCAGGCGGTTGGTGAAGCACCTTTAGATACGGGCGGCACCCTGTTGCGCTTTTACACCGACGATGATGGCTTTTTACAAGTAGTGACTGACGGCGGCCTGTCAGAAAACCACATTACTGATGTGAAGCTGTGGCATTTTTACGAGACCCAAACCATTGGCAATACCGCACAATGGAATGCGTGTTTAAAAAACGTGATTAGTCAGCCTACCTACGAGCTTGACGGTAAGGTGTTTACCCGGGTGTGGGATTCAGTAGGTGACGAATCGCCGCCAGTTGCGGTGACCGAAACTACCTATGAAGAAGATGGTGATGTAAGTAAAACAGACCAGTTTATGATGTTGTACGAACGTCCTATAGGAAACAATAGGGTTGAGACTCTGCTCGTTGTTGGTGAAGAAAAGCAAGTGGGCAATAATTTAGACAGATGCTTAGTGATTTCTACAGGGTTTGATGTTGAACCTGCAGATATCACGATAAACGGTTAATTAAAAAGGAATAACTATGGATACCATCATGCAATCTTTGGCTGGCCTAGATAACTTTGCACTTTATTTTGGCTTATCGATTGTCTTTCTTTTCATTTTTAAGTTGGTGTACGCTCTTGTTACCCCTCATGATGAGTGGAAGCTGGTGAAAGAAGAGAAAAACGTTGCGGCGGCTATCGGTTTCGGCGGCGCGATTATTGGCTTTGCTATTGCGCTAGGCAGTGCAGCGTCAAACTCTGTTGCCATTATTGATTTTGCCATTTGGGCCCTGGTTGCTGTTATTGCCCAGTCGTTAGCGTTTGCGCTGTTGCGTTTTAGCTTTATGCCAAAAATCGCCGAACGCATTAACAATAATGAAGTTTCTGCTGGCGTAATGCTTGCCAGTATGTCGATTGCCGTAGGCTTATTAAATGCCGCTTGCATGACCTACTAAGGGGGCAGCGATGACCGATAAAAGCAAAATTGAAATTCAGGTAACCGACCGCGAGCGCGCGGCGAAGCCAACGATGAAGCGCACCAAACACATCAACCTTAATACCATGCGCAAAGGGTTTAGCGTAAAACCATTGGCCTTAGGTGTAGCCAGCGTGATATTAAGTGGCTGTGGCGCTGAAAAAGAAGACGCCACCATTTACACGTCGCTAGAAGACTGTAAACAAGATTATCCCGATGCTGTTGAGCGCTGTGAAGCCGCGTATCAAACTGCCGTAGATGAGGCAATGCGCACAAGTCCTCGCTTTAACTCCGAATACGACTGTGAGCACGAATTTGGTCCCAACCAGTGCCAACAAGTGAACAATAACAGTGGCAGCTTCTTCATGCCGTTTATGGCGGGATATATGGTGAGCTCATTGCTTTCGCCAAATCGCTACTACTCACAGCCTTTGTATACCTCTTATTCGTACAATTCACCGTTTCGTTCACGTTGGATAACTGCCGATGGGTATGTATTTGACGGTGACATTCGCAAGCGCAACTACCGTGTAAACAAAGATGTTTACAAGCCTAAACCCACGGTTAATAGAACGATGAAACGAGGCGGCTTTGGCAGCAGCGTACGAGCAAAATCTTCATGGGGAAGCAGCAGCCGTAAAGGCGGCTGGGGCGGCTAAATATGTTTAGAATGCCTTGTCAGCCACGCAAAGGCTGGCAGCAGCTGGCCAATGAATTCGGTTTTCACTTTCACACCATGTATGGCGAGCCCTACTGGGATGAAACGGCTTATTATCAATTCACGCTTGCACAAATTGAAAACGACATTGAAGACCCCACCGCCGAGTTACACCAGATGTGCTTGGCAGTAACCGAAGATGTGGTTAACAGTGAAGAATTACTTCGTCGATTTCGCATTCCCGAGAAGCATTGGGATTTGGTCAGACATAGCTGGCTTGACCGCGACCCAAGCCTGTATTCACGCTTAGATCTCGTTTATAACGGAAAGGGCCCAGCTAAACTACTGGAAAATAACGCAGATACGCCCACCAGCTTATATGAATCGGGGTTCTGGCAGTGGCTATGGCTTTCGCAAAATGTAGATGCCGGTAAGCTCCCTTTGCACGCCGACCAATTCAATAGTTTACAAGAAAAGTTGGTTCATCGCTTTCGTGAAATTGCGCTTCACTATGGCATTAACCAGATGCACATGGCGTGCTGTGAGGACACAGTGGAAGACCGAGGCACGGTGCAATACCTTCAAGATTGCGCGAAAGAAGCGGGGTTTCAGGCAGACTTTGTGTTTATTGAAGATATCGGGCTTGCCGATTCGGGTGTGTTCACCGACCTAAAAGACGCCCCAATAACAGACTGTTTTAAGCTTTACCCATGGGAATTTATGCTGCGGGAAGAGTTTGGTGACGTGTTGGAAGACGCGCAAGTCAATTGGATTGAGCCGCCGTGGAAGTCGATAATTTCAAACAAAGCATTGCTGCCCCAGCTTTGGAAAAAATTTGAAGGACACCCTAACCTTCTACCGGCCTTTTTTTCAGATGAAGTAAGCAATAATGGCTTGTCGGGGAAGTGGATTAAAAAACCGCTGTTTTCCAGGGAAGGGGCAAACGTGTCTATTATTGAAGATGGTGTCGAAAACCTACTTAGTGACGGCCCTTACGGTGAGGAAGGGTTTATTGTCCAAGCATTTGAACCTTTGCCGGTTTTCGAGGGTAACCATACACTTATTGGTAGTTGGTTAGTGGACGATATGCCAGCAGGCATCTCTGTAAGAGAAGACGCGTCTGCCATCACACAAGATTTATCCCGCTACCTTCCCCATATCATTCTTAAATTGACGTGAAGGGTTATTACATGAAGTCGCTTTCATTTCAAATTCGAGTTTTACTGACCTTAGGCGCACTGCTTATTGTGATTGAAGTGGCCAACCTGCTTACCGGTAATAGCCTCAACCAATTCGGTGTTGTACCTCGCACGCTATCCCACCTGCCCTATATCTTTACGGCGCCTTTTTTACACGGTACGCCAACGCATTTAATGGCTAACTTAGTCCCGTTGCTGTTGTTTATGTGGCTTACTATGCAATGGGGGCGACGCACGTTTTTAATTGCCACGTTAAGCGCGTTGCTTGTAGGTGGCGTAGGCGTGTGGCTTTTCGGACGAAGCGCTACGCATATAGGCGCTAGCGGCATGGTTTACGGCTACTTTGGCTTTCTGGTTTTAGCCGGATTTCGCAGCAATAAAATACGCTATTTGCTTATCTCCTTAGTGGTGGCCGCGCTTTATGGTGGGATGCTGGTGGGTGTGCTGCCAACTTCAAAATTTATTTCCTTTGAATATCATCTGTTTGGCTTTCTAGGCGGCTTATTTGCCGCATGGCACTGGGCACGCTAATTAGTTTACGTATAATTGGCCTTAAGATAAGACGTTAAAAAAAGTTATGTCAGCAATACAACAACCTACACAGAAGAACCAGGGCTTTTTCGGCAACTTAGCGTTTAACATTGTTATTCCTGTCGTGCTAATGAGCTATGCAAGTTCAGAAGATTACTTAGGCCCAGCCTGGAGTATAGTCGCAGCCCTTAGCTTCCCTATAGGCTATGGCTTATGGGATTTAAAAGAGTCCGGCAAAGTTAATGGCTTTTCCGTTTTGGGTATTATCAGCGTACTACTAACCGGCGGGTTTAGTTTACTCAAGCTTCCGGCTGAATATATCGCCATCAAAGAGGCAGCTATTCCGGGCCTTATCGGTATTGCCGTCCTCGCTACGCAGTACTCTAATAAGCCGTTAGTGAAAATGCTCATCTTGAACGACCAGATAATAAACTGGCCGCACTTGAATCAGGTACTTGACGCTAAAGGGAAGCAGCCCGAGTTCAAAAAGAAAATTGCAGTAAGCTCGTATATTGTAGCGAGCTCATTTTTCCTTTCATCAGCACTTAACTATATTTTGGCAAAAATGATCCTGGTCAGTGAGCCGGGTACCACGGCCTACACCGAAGAACTTGGCCGCATGACCGCGTTAAGCTACCCCGTCATTGTTATTCCCAGCATGATTTTGCTTATTGCAGCGCTTTGGTATTTATTTGCCCAAATCAAAAAAATCACTGGCGAAGAACTCGATAACTTCATTAACCAGTAAATTCAAATAATGATAAGGGGCGGCAAGCCCCTTTTTTATTGCCAATAGAAAAACCACCTCGCCGTTTTAACCGAAATACTTTTACACTACGTATACTCATACTGAAAAATACTAAACGCGCCAAATAAAGACTACGACACGACTACGACCCAAAACTACAACGACAAAGCCTACGTATGCTAATTATAAAAGAGCTCAAAAAATCATTTTCAGACGCCGGAACACCATTGCTTAATAACCTTTCTCTTAACACACGAAAGGGCGAGTCGATTAGCATTCAGGGGGCATCAGGCTGCGGAAAATCCACATTGCTTTCATTAATAGCAGGTTTCGAGAAGCCAGATAGCGGCGACATTTTGGTTGATAACTTGTCGATTGTGAATAACGGCAGCAACCCCAAAAAAATTGATAATTTTCGCAAAGAAAACCTTGGTATTGTCTTTCAGAGCTTTAACCTGTTCGATTGTTTCAACGCGTGGGACAACATTGCCTTTACCTCAAGGCTTAAAGGAAACGTTGATAAAGACTACCAGCTTGCGCTTATGAAGCAGCTCGGTATTTTATCTCTTGCCCAACACCCCATAAGTAGCTTATCTGGGGGCGAACAGCAACGGTGCGCTATTGCACGAGCGCTGGTTCACCGCCCAGCCCTTGTCCTTGCCGACGAGCCCACCGGTAATCTTGATGAAGCCACCAGCGATACAGTATCTGACTTGCTCTTTGAAACCTGTAGACACACTAACACCACGCTTGTAGTGGTTACACACAGTAATGAAGTAGCGGTAAAAGCCGATCGTGCACTGCAGTTACATCAAGGCGTGCTTGAACGCGCTAACATTGACAATGCCACACTAACCACAGCTCGTTAGTGTCTACTCTTGCTACACGTAAGCTTACCGAGATAGTAAGACGCCAAAGGAGAAAATGTTGCGTACGTTGCTTCTAACCACATCGGCCCTGTTTGCCATGGCGAGAAAGCGGCCTTGGGAGCCACTGCTTATTATGTTTGCAATACTGTTAGCAAACGCTGGGCTTATCACCGTATTACTTATAAACGAAGGCGCTACCCAGGGAGAACTGTTACAGCGCGAGCAAGGGCTACTTTCTAACAACATCGTTGTACCTGCTGATAAGGCTACCCACTTCAGCAAAGAACAATACGCGCTAATTCGACAAAGTGGCTTTACTCAACTTATTGCATTTGCCGAACGAAACATCGTTTTAACCTGCGAAGACAATGAAAAAAAACCGGTAATGCTCAAACTCATTGGCGTAGACACGCAGCCCTTTTTAGGCAGCACTTTTAAAGGTTTACCCCAACGTGAAGTAAATCGCCTTCAAAGTATGGCTTCACAAGCGGCTTCAACGTCACCACAGGTAAACAGTAAAACCCGAGCATTTAGACCAGCACGCTCACCTTCGTTTCCCGTCAATGGGCTTATTCACCCTGCGACCAGCGCGAAGCTTTCTTGTCACAAGGTGTTAAGCGAAGTGGATAAGCCCCCGCTATGGCCGGCATCGGTTACCGCGGTAACGACAAGCGCTGCGCCCCACAATACCCTTTTAATTGCTATTGCTGATTTTTACAAAGGGGAAGTACGCATAGCCAACGATGCAGCGAATCACGCTTATCATGAGGAACCAACGTCAATGCAGGTGCCGCTTGCGGGGTTCATCTCGTTCGTTTCCCTTACCGAAGAAGATATCCGTCATTTAGAAGCGCTCCTTGGCACAAGAGTTTCTGTGGCCGGCGGCAATACAATCAACGAAACGGGCTCGCTGCCAGAGAGCTTTAGGCTAAACCTGTGGGCCATGAGCGCACTTATGGGCGTGGTAGCCCTGTTTATTGTACTTAATGCGCTCAATTTAATGTACCGCACTCGCCTGCCCAATATCATTCGGCTGCGTCAGCTTGGCGTCTCTACCGCGACACTGATCAGCGCCCTATATGTAGAACTGTTTTTATATTGCATAGTGAGCACCCCGTTAGGCATTTTCGTCGGCTTTCAAGCCGCCTCTTTCTTGTCGCCCGTTATAAGTGGCACCTTTGCGTCGCTGTTCAGTGCGGTGTTCGTGAACCCAGATGTAAACTTACTTGCTTTGTTTACCCTCGCCCTTACCGTAACCTTTTCATCGTTAATCCTGTTTGCGTTAGTTCCCATTAAAACACTTTCTAATGCATTAACCTTAAAACGGGCAAAAGAAGGGAAAAGCCTACCTTTGGTTGTAGTACTTGTGGCGTCTGTAACGGCTGTCGTGTTTCTAATTCTTATTGAAAAGCTTATTGCTTCGACCGCAACAGCGCTGCTGTTCGTTGCGTTACTGCTGCTATTTAGCTGCGCACTGGTATTACTTTTGTTGCCAATACTATCTAAAGGCTTGGCGAGCATGGCTCCCAAAAAGTGGCCAGTACTTTATTATGTTATTGCAAACATGCACTTGCTCTCGGGCAAAACCCGGTTAGCCGTGTGTGCTTTTTTCATTGCGTTAACGGCCAACATTGGCATGAACACCATGACCGACAGTTTCAGAAACGCAACTGAGCAGTGGTTAACTCAAAGACTTTATTCTCCCTACTACCTGTACACCGATTTACCGCTGTCGAAGGTCACACTCCCGCCATCCCTTTCTTCAACACCGCTACTTAAAGCGCAAGGTGAAGTGTTAGGCGTTTACCCTAATAGCTCGAAAACAATAGCTGCCAATACGCCTCCTTCGGCGGTATCAATAAGCAGTTACCCGGTGCATCAAACGGGTAAAAACGCCCTAGTACTTGATGCACTCGCCGAGCTGAGCCTAGATGCTGCGTGGAGTAAATTTGTGACAGGGAAAGGGGTATTTATCAACCAGCAACTGGCTTTTGCCCACGGTATTGAATTAGGCAATACGCTACGTATTGAAAACATTAGGCTGCGCAATTCTCCTTCCTCTGCGAGCTTTGCGCAAACCTCCTCCAAACCGAGCGCTTTGGAGGAGGTTTCCGACATTTTTTCTACCACACCAACGTGGAAAGTCTTGGGTATCTATCCTGATTACGGCAATTTGAACGGCCAAATATTAGTACCCCTCCCCTACTTTTCCCAAGACAACGACGTTATCAAAAACGCGCTATTTTCTGGAGTAATGGCCCTGTACCCCGCCAACCAAGACACCGGTAATAGCGCTTTATTTAATGGCATGGCCAAGCAAAATACTACACCTAACACAAAATTTGACGATGCATTAAGCGCGCTGACGGCAAAGGAAGGGGAATACACACTTTATGCAAAGCAAGAGCTGCTGGATATTTCCATGCAAACTTTCGACCGTACCTTTGTATTAACTGATGGCCTTAATATTACTACTTTACTCGTTGCTGGCATTGCATTTGCTGTTTCTCTTACCGTACTTACCTTAGGAAGTGCTGCCGAGCTATCTGTATTAAGGGCGCTTGGCGTAAGCCAGTTCAAAGTAAAGTTAGCGCTTTTTATGCAATACATGTTGCTGTGTTTGCTTTCGGCACTACTCGCTATTCCTTTCGGTATTTATCTGGCGTATGTGTTTATTAGCTTGGTAAATAGGTATGCATTTAATTGGGTGTACCCGCTTGCTATAAACACTCAGGTACTGTTCGCAAGCGTAGGAGTATCACTACTTATTGTATCGCTCGTGCTTTTGCTTCCCTTAGGAAAACTAAGGCCCAAAATCGATCTTAGACAGGAGGCGCAGCTATGACACAAGGTGAACCTGCTAACAAAATGCTTAGCGCGCTTTGTTTAAAACCGCTTACACGCTTTTCATTCTCGCTGTTAGTGTTATTTGCCGCGTGCTGTTTGCTTAACGCCTGTGATAGCGCACCTGATGAAGGCAATGCGGCATTGAGAGACATCAGAGGTGAAGAAAGCAGCGCGCCAAACCGTTTTTTTGGCGATATAAAGTCAAGCGAGGTATTCGCTACCGTTGAGCGCGATAATTATCTATCCTTACCTTTTGATCACGAAAGCCATCCCGATTTTCAGTTAGAATGGTGGTACCTAACCTTTGTGCTAACAAGCGATACAGGTGAAGAGTTAGGTCTTCAATATACGCTTTTCCGCTTTAATACCGATAGTAGGGGCGACCAGCAACACGCCAAAAGCCATTGGGCGAATACCCAACAGTGGATGGGACATGCATCGCTGCATACCAAAAACAGACATTATTTCGAAGAGCGTTTTGCTGCCGGCAACGTGGGTAATGCTTACGTAAAAAGGCAGCCCTTTACAGCTGTCGTTGACGATTGGCAATGGAAAAGCACTGCGACTAATAACAGTAAAGAAGCCGCGAGTGAAAGTAATGGGATGTTCCCCTCTTCGTTATTATTTACGTTTGGCAATGAAAAGAAAAACGCAAAGAGCAGCGTAGTGGCAATGAATGAAGCGCTACCAACAGCAACATCACCTTCATCACAATACACCTTAGATAATAACGTGGTTAGCGTGTCACTAAACTTAAGTGCTACAGGCCCGTTTATAAAACATGGCGATAACGGCTACAGCAAGAAAACAGAAGACGGGCGCTTGCGCTCGTATTATTACAGCCAGCCTTTTATTCAGGCGAATGGCACCGTAAACATCGAAGGTAAAACGCTAAAGGTAAGCGGTATAGGCTGGTTTGATCACGAGTGGACGAGCCATTTAGCCAATAGCCAAGCAATGGGGTGGGATTGGTTTTCACTGCACCTAGACGATGGCAGTAAACTCATGGCTTTTCGCATGCATGCAAGCACTGGGCGCAGCAAAAACGAAAAAAACGAGGTTTACACTACCGCCAGTTATATCACTGCAGAGGGTATAAAAGAAACCATCGACCAAGCGAGCATATCTATAACACCGGTGAAATACGAAACGATTAAATCTGGTGAAACTAACCGAACAGTCCCAACCGCTTGGCAAATACGCATACCAAAAAAGAACATCAACGCAACTGTTGCCGCATTTAAGAAAAACCAGTGGAACGACAGCCTTTTCCCCTACTATGAAGGGCGCGTTAAAATAAGTGGTTCACACTCAGGCAGCGGCTTTATGGAGCTAACGGGCTACTAATACTGCACGTTACTCCACCATTTAACGCCCCGCTCCGTTTCGCCCCCACTAATAAATAGACCAGTTTATTCGCTCACTGAGCGAGGTTAATGCCGCTACTCCAAGTTGTGAATTGCCCACACTATTAAGTGCCGGTGAGAAAACGCAAATTGAAAAACGGCCCGGCACAACGGCAACAATACCGCCGCCCACACCACTTTTACCCGGCAGGCCTACCTTAAAGGCGAAGCTACCTGCTTCGTCGTACATGCCGCTGGTTGCTAAAAGCGCGTTAACTTGTTTCGTTTGGTAAGGCGTTAATACCTGCTCATTAGCACAGGTTGAGAAGCCGCCGTTGGCTAGGAAACTAGTGGAGCGGGCTAAATCTTCGCAGCTCATTTCTAACGCACAATTATGGAAATAGTTACGAAGTACGTCTTCAACCTCGTTCTCAAAGTTACCGTAAGCTTTCATCAAATACGCCATGGCTGCGTTACGAGAACGGTGCTCAAATTCCGATTCTGCCACTTCTTTGTTCACCACAATTTCGCCATTACAGCTTAAGCGCCTAACGAAGTCTCTCATGGCAATATGCGGCGAGGCAAAACGAGACTGTACCATATCACTTACTACCAACGCGCCGGCGTTGATAAAGGGGTTACGAGGAAGACCATGCTCGTACTCTAACTGCACTAATGAGTTAAAAGGCAAACCGGATGGCTCGCACCCTACCCTATCCCACATAGTTTCCCCATAGTGGTTAATGGATAACACCAAATTAAACACCTTTGAAATACTCTGAATTGAGAAAGGCACGCTGGCATCGCCAATAGAGGTTATATGACCTTGGGTATCACAAATTGAAATGCCAAACTGCCTCGGGTTTACCGTAGCCAGGGCGGGTATGTAATCTGCAACCTTGCCCATACCCAACATAGGTTCAACTTCATCGTATATATCTTGAAGTAACGACAGCATTTCGCTTTTCATGTTTTCCTTTTACCTTATTTCCCAACAGATAAAAATAAAGCGCCAGCTTTAAAAAACATTGGCGCTTTATTCAATCGATTACAGCTTAGTGCACTTTGTTTTAAGCGCGAAGCCCTATTAGCACTTCAGTAAAACGCTAAACTGACCGTTAATTGCAGCGCCAGTCTTCTTTAAAGTCACAAAGCTCGTCGTCATCTTCATCTGAAGTAAGCTCAATATTAGTTGATACTTTCTTTGACGGAAAAGCGATTTTTGCGGGTTGTTTTTTATCAATAAAGCTAAAAATTTTCTTCGCAATATCTGTGTTGTCAATTTGCCCCATGAACGACTGATAACCCGCACCAAAGGCAAACACTTCAACATCTACGCCTGTGTGACCGCCTGTGGTCCAGCCTGTGTTTGTCTTGGTGTCAAGAAACGTTTTAACCGCACTAAAGCGCGTCTTGTCGTCCTGGTTCGATATGCTATTTAACGTAGCTAACTCTTGTTCGTTTAGTGACAGGCCTAATTTAGTGGCGACGAATTCGCCAGGGTTTTCTTCGTTTGCCATTTCAAGTGCAATCGTCATTACCGATGCAGAAAGCGATTTAAGGTGCTCCGGGCTCCAGCGATAGTCGCCATTCGCGCCAATGGTCAAACCGCCGGTACTATGATCAGCCGTCAATACCACCAAGGTGTCTGGGTTCGCTTCTACATAGTCACGCAAATACTCCATGGTAATAGCAAGATCATGCATTTCAGCCATAGCAGAAGCAATATCGTTAGCGTGTCCTGCCCAGTCTACTTGGCTTGCTTCAACTAATAGGAAGAAGCCGTTATCATTTTCTAAATGTTTAATGGCATTTTTTGTTAGATACTTAAGACGGTTCTTACGCTTATCGTCGAGAACAGCGGGCAACGCCACTGGGGCAAATAAGCCCAAAACATTACTACCGGCAGGCACAGAAGCTAGGCGATTATATGAATCAGCATATTCATAGCCTGCGTCGATAAACTGAGCCAAAATATCGCGATCTTCTCTCTCAAAATAAGACGTACCACCACCTAACATTACATCTGCGACAAACTCACCGTTTACGCGCACATCAAAAAAGTCGTCAGCAATCTCATTATAGTTTTTGCGGCTTTCATTATGAGCAATATACGAAGCCGGCGTGGCATGAACAATTTGAGACGTTACTGCAAGACCCGTTCGCATGCTCTTGCTTTTCGCATAGTACATAACCGAATTAACAGGTTGTTTGTTTACATCTACGCCTATAGCGCCATTATATGATTTCACACCCGAAGCCAGTGCTGTTGCTGCTGCAGCCGAATCGGTAACATAACCAGACACTTGAGCCGGATACGTGGATGCATTTCCGACTAAAATGTCATCAAACACTACGGGCTCTATGTTTGGTGTAGTTGGGTCGTCAACATAGTTTCGATATGCCGTTGTGTAGGCCGGGCCCATACCATCTGCCACAACCATAATGATATTCTTTGGCACGCCCTGTAGCTGGGCGCGATTGTGATTGGCTGGCTGGTGTGCGGATTCAGTGATACCACAACCCGCTAGAACGGCGATAGACGCACAGCTTAGAATGGATGTGCGAACAAATTGTTTAATCATTTAAACTTCCCTGAGTAAGTAAAGGCATCTAGATGTGTTGATGAAGTCTAGATGCAAAAAACGACACTATCGCGAATAATTTTGTGATGTTTGTTTAGCGATAAGGCGTATTAGTGTAGATCAGGCAAGCGCTATGCTCAAAGCTTTTGGATAAAATAAACACGGGACAGGGCGACCAGCCGGCCCCCTTGGTAACGTGTACTATGACGTGGACGTTATAATATTTATTTCGTAGATGAAGATAGGTACTCGCGCATGCGTTGCTGAGCCACGTCAACAAGCATATCTGGCTGAAATTTCGATATAAATCTATTACAACCGACTTTTTCAACCATTGCATCGTTGAAGCTTCCGCTTAGGGAGGTATTTAGGGCTATAAACAAATCGGCCATTCTTGGGTCATTACGCACTTCAGAGGTCAATCGATACCCGTCCATTTCAGGCATCTCGGCGTCAGTGAACATTAAAAGTATTTCGTCTGTTGGGTTTATCCCTTCATCAGCCCACTTTTTCAACAGTGATAGAGCTTCTGCACCATTTTTGCGTTCAATGATGGTGACGCCAAGCTGTTCTAATGTGTCTCTAATTTGTTTTCTCGCCGTACTTGAGTCGTCGACAATAAGTACCTTTTTCCCTAAAAAGTGATTGACGATGTCCTTATCAAGGACTTCTTCAGAGATAGAAGTGTCGTAATCTATGATTTCAGCGAGCACTTTCTCTACATCGATGATCTCCACCAGCTCTTGTTTACCCTCAACATTCACCTGAGTTATGGCGGTTAAATAGTTTGCTTTCCCTATGCCGGAGGGAGGAGGCTGAATTGTTCCCCAGGACGTGTTCACAATGTTTTTAACGTTGCCAATTATAAACCCCTGAACGCTTCTATTATATTCAGTAATGATCACATTCTTAGCGGTGTCTTCGGTGGCTCCCCCTCGAATTTTTATAGCCTGACGTAAATCAATAATGGGTATTGAGCTGCCGCGATAGTTCATCACGCCTTTAAGGTTCTGGTGAGATCCAGGCATGATATTGAGCTTAGGCACATTGATAACCTCTTTAATTTTAAAGACGTTCATTGCAAATATGTGCCGCGTTCCAAGTTGAAACATCAAAAGTTCAAGCCGGTTTTCTCCAACAAGCTTGGTTCTTTGGTCAACCGACGACAATACACTGCTACTCATAAAATTCACTTTTTACTTTATAATCAAAAAGCTAGATACACATAGGCCTTCAGCTACCCAGCAAGATTTTTTGCACTTAACCCTACCTCGCCCAATTTGGCAAAGCTATTACTCTTTCAGCTAATAGACAGACTACATAAACAACAGTGCGTGGCACGCTCGCACTTACAACTGACTTACACCACTGCCACCTGCCACCTGCCACCACTGCACATTCACGAAATAAATGACCGCAATGCAAAATATATATTTCTATTATTCCAAACCACGCACTAGGATGAAATGGAATCAACGGGAACGCCCTACAGCGTAAACACAAACAACGTTAAGTATTTTAATTATAGTCGGGAGAGACGCTCATGTCGCAATATCAACAAGACATTGATAACTTCGCCACCTTAAAGGCAGCACAGAAAGGAACGTGGGAAGGTATAAACCCAGAGTTCGCTGCTCGCATGAAAGTTCAAAATCGTTTCAAAACTGGCTTAGACATTGCCCGTTATACTGCAGGCATCATGCGTAAAGACATGGCTGAATACGACGCAGATTCGTCTCAGTACACACAGTCACTAGGCTGCTGGCATGGCTTTGTAGGCCAGCAAAAAATGCTTTCAGTTAAAAAGCACCAAGGTACAACCAGCAAAAGCTACCTTTACCTATCTGGTTGGATGGTAGCGGCGCTTCGCTCTGAATTTGGTCCGCTACCTGACCAATCAATGCACGAAAAAACGTCAGTTTCTGCCCTTATCGAAGAGCTTTACACCTTCCTTCGCCAGGCAGATGCCCGTGAATTAGGCGACCTTTTCCACAAACTAGACGACGCGAAGAAAAACGGCGGCGATGTAGCGGCTATCCAAGCTGAAATCGACAACTACGAAACTCACGTAGTACCAATTATTGCGGATATCGACGCAGGTTTTGGTAACGAAGAAGCAACTTATCTACTTGCAAAACAAATGATTGAAGCAGGTGCATGCTGTATCCAAATCGAAAACCAAGTGTCAGATGCGAAGCAATGTGGTCACCAAGACGGTAAAGTAACCGTGCCACACGAAGACTTCCTAGCAAAAATCAACGCTGTACGCTATGCATTCCTTGAACTCGGTGTTGACGACGGCGTTATTGTTGCACGTACTGACTCACTAGGTGCGGGTCTTACCCAGAAGATCCCAGTATCTCAGTCAGAAGGCGATCTAGCAGCTCAGTACAACGCCTTCCTTAAGACTACCGACATTGCTGGCGCAGACGACCTAACTGAAGGTGACCTAGTTCTTAAACAAGGTGGCAAGCTAGTTAAGCCAGAGCGTTTGCCAAACGGTTTGTTCCGCTTTAAAGACAACACAGGTTTTGACCGCGTAGTACTTGACTGTGTTACTTCGCTTAAGCACGGTGCTGACCTACTTTGGATTGAGACTGAAAAGCCTCACGTTGGTCAAATTGCTGAAATGGTTAACGCTATTCGCGAGCAAGTACCAAACGCTAAGCTGGTATACAACAACTCTCCATCGTTTAACTGGACACTTAACTTCCGTCAGCAAGTATTTGATGCTTGGACAGAAGAAGGTAAAGATGTGTCGGGTTACGACCGTGCGAAGCTTATGTCAGCAGATTACGATGATAGCGAACTTGCAGCAGAAGCTGATGAGAAGATTAAGAGCTTCCAAGCTGACGCAGCACGTGAAGCCGGTATCTTCCACCACCTTATCACGCTACCTACTTACCACACTGCAGCACTGTCTACTGACAACCTTGCGAAAGGCTACTTCGGTGAAGAAGGTATGCTTGCTTATGTACGCGGTGTTCAGCGTCAAGAAATTCGCCAAGGCCTTGCGTGTGTTAAACACCAAGCGATGGCAGGTTCTGACCTAGGTGATACGCACAAAGAGTACTTCTCTGGTGAAGGTGCACTTAAAGCGTCTGGTGAAGATAACACCATGAATCAGTTTGACGTATAACGCGAACCAACAATGAGTTAAACGGAAAGCATCCCAACCTTTCCTACAGGGCACCTTCGGGTGCCCTTTTTTGCGCCTTTTATTCAGCCTATTTATATCAACTTGAAAAAGTAAACAAATGCATCTTTTTAAGAAACGCATAAACGGCTGACATAGCAACGAAAATTCAATAGCTTATAGCTATATAAAAGCCTATATTAAGACTAAACGCTTATCTGACATTCAAATAGAAACCCTTTATAATAGACCTGTTTAATTAGGTTTCAAAAGAGCATTAGAATAATGAATATAGCGAAGGTCGACCTGAATTTATTAGTGTACTTAGATGTGCTGTTGCGCGAAGGCAGTGTGACAAAAGCCGCAAATCAGCTAAGTATTACACAGCCTGCAATGAGCAACGGCCTAAAACGCCTTCGCGACCTCTTCAAAGACCCTTTACTCGTTCGCACTAGCGACGGAATGACCCCCACCAAGCGTGCCCTCGAACTGCAGCCAATTATTCGCGACGTGCTTAGCCGGTTAGAAAGCTCTATTCAGCCAGAAACTGACTTCGACCCGCTGACCAGCGACAGAACCTTCCGCATTATGACCAGTGATTATGCAGAAAGTACGCTGCTGCTTGAGTTAGTGGGAAGACTTGCTGACTTGGCCCCAAACATCACGCTAGATCTTATTACTCCCAGCGACGTAACGTTCCACGATGTAGAACAAGGGAAAGTGGATATGGCGATTAACCGCTTCGAGGAACTTCCCTTGTCATTTCACCAAAAAGTGATTTGGTACGACACATTCAGTTGTGTAATGAGTGCCGACCACCCACTTGTTGAAAAATGTAACCTTGAAGGCTACTTAAGCGCTCAACACATTTGGGTAAGTAAAACAGGGTTTGGTGTGGGCGTGGGTATTGACCCCAATGAAGTACAAAAACTGGGGTGGGTTGATGCCGAGTTAACTAAAATTGGAAAGCAACGTGCTATTCGTGTGTTTACACGCCACTATCACGCAGCCCTTCAAATTGCGAAAAAGCAAAAACTTATTGCAACTTTGCCAAGTAAAGCTGCCCGTTTATTTAAACACGACCCTGATGTGGTAATTAAAGAGCCACCTTTTGATATACCGCCTATAGCCCTAAAAATGGCGTGGAGTGCCCTACTTCACCACGACGCAGGCCACATTTGGTTACGCCGATTGATAAGCGATGTGGCCAGCGAAATGAATGCGGGCTAAACATTCACTAAATATATGGCAAAAATACAAACCATAAATTAAAAAACTATCTCTATACACACTACACTGGGTTAACAGACAAATGTATAGAGGTAGTTATGCAAGGATATATCACAAAGGGCCGACTACAGGTTGCCGAACAACTCGATAACTTTATCAACGAACAGGCACTTCCTGGCACTGGCGTCGACCAAGAGGCGTTTTGGCAAGGCGCTGAAGCTCTCTTCGAAAAATTCATACCTCAAAATCGCGCGCTACTAGAAAAGCGAGAGCAACTTCAGCGCGCTATTGATGACTACCACAAAGCTGGGAACCCGGTAGGTGGTAGCGAATACACAGACTTCCTTAAAAACATTGGGTATCTCGTTGAGCAGCCTGCGAACGTTACCGCCGACACACAAAACGTAGATGCAGAAATTGCTACTATGGCGGGGCCACAGCTTGTAGTACCTATTAATAATGCTCGCTATGCACTTAACGCTGTAAACGCTCGCTGGGGAAGCCTGTATGATGCATTGTACGGCACTGACGTTATAAGCGATGAAGGCGGCGCAGAAGCAGGGAAAAGTTATAACCCTGTTCGTGGCGCTAAAGTAGTAGCGAAAGCGAAAACCTACCTAGATAACATGATACCGCTAGCGAAAGGCAGCCACGCAGACGTTACACAGTATAAAATTGATACGGGTAAACTGGCTATCACGCTTACCGATGGCGATGAAACCACCCTAGCGAATACTGAACAATGGCAAGGATACCAAGGCGATATCAGTGCCCCATCAAGCCTGCTTTTTGCGCACAATGGCCTGCACTTTGAAATTCAAATTGACCCTACTCACCCGATTGGCGAGAGTGATCCAGCGAACGTAAAAGACGTGCTGGTTGAAGCCGCTCTGACTACCATTATGGACTGCGAAGATTCCGTTGCCGCTGTTGACGCTGAAGACAAAACCTTGGTGTACAGCAACTGGTTAGGTTTGATGAAAGGCACGCTCAGTATTGAAATGACAAAAGGCGGTAAGCAACTTGTTCGCGCCATGCATGACGATAGAAGGTATCAGCCCTCTAAACACGCTGCAAAGAATCGGTTAAAAGACGGAGAGCTTGTTCTTTCAGGCCGAAGCCTAATGTTCGTTCGAAACGTCGGTCACCTTATGACCAACGACGCCATGCTTTTTGACGGTGAAGAAGTACCAGAAGGGATCATGGATGGTTTAATCACTTCCCTTATCGCAAAGCATGACCTTTTAGGTAATAGTAAATTTAAAAACAGCCGCGAAGGCAGTATTTATATTGTTAAACCTAAAATGCATGGGCCTGAAGAAGTGGCGTTCTCTAATGCGCTATTTGGTGCTATCGAGCCTATCATCGACGTTCCCACCAACACCCTTAAAATGGGCATTATGGATGAAGAACGTCGTACGAGTGTTAATCTACAAGCGTGTATCGCTGAAGCAACCTCGCGGGTTGTGTTCATCAACACAGGCTTTTTGGACAGAACGGGTGATGAAATACATACCTCAATGCTTGCCGCGCCGTTTGCAGAAAAAGCCGCCCTTAAAGCTATGCCATGGATTAAAGCTTACGAAACCGCAAACGTTGCCGTAGGTCTTCGCTGTGGCCTTTCTGGTAAAGCGCAAATTGGTAAAGGCATGTGGCCGATACCTGATGAAATGCAAAATATGATGGATGCTAAAATTGGTCACCCGAAGGCTGGGGCAAATACGGCATGGGTGCCCTCTCCTACTGCAGCGACACTGCACGCGCTTCATTATCACGACGTGAATGTGTTTGACGTTCAAAAGTCGCTAGATGCGAGTTTTGATGGGTTAAGCGATATACTCACTATTCCTTTGTTAGAAGATGCCTCAACGCTTACACGTGAAAGTATAAAGCGTGAAATCGACAATAACGTTCAGGGCATTTTAGGCTACGTTGTACGCTGGGTTCACCAAGGTGTAGGCTGCTCTAAAGTTCCAGACATCAACAATGTTGGCCTTATGGAAGATCGCGCGACCTTACGTATTTCATCGCAGCATATCGCAAACTGGTTAGAGCACGGCATTGTAAGTGTAGATCAGGTAAAAGAATCTTTGGCACGCATGGCGGTACTGGTAGATGAGCAAAACGCAGGTGACCCTGAATATATCCCTATGACGCCTGATTTAGATAGCTCAATCGGCTTCTTAGCTGCAAGCGACCTCATCTTCAAAGGTAAAGAGCAGCCTAGCGGTTACACCGAACCTTTGTTGCACGCCCGTCGACGCGAGATGAAGGCGAAGCTGGCAGGTAATTAGGTTTAGCCTTTTAAACTTAAATTTCTGATACCACACAAATCAAGCTCACCCGCTGTTTAAATAGGGGTGGGCTTTTTTATTAATCAAATTTTTTAGAACTCGCGCTGTGACAATTAACACATTCCAAATAGCGTTATTCACACAATGTAGCGAAACAGTAACACCTTAGACTAAAGAGATGAACGAAAAGCCCTTCGCTATTTTGCCGTTATAAAGCCTGTCAACTAAGCTTCTATTAAAAGGCGACGTGGTTGTGCTCAATGAAAAATTAAACTGCATACGCTTTAGCCTTAATAAAACGGAGTATGCATATGCAGGTAGCCTCGGCAGCGATACCCAATAACCTAGCAACCTCAGACTTAACGCAAATCGTTCCTATTTTTTCAGGGGGCGGCACACGTTTAAGCGCTCACATAGGCATTATAAAAGCCCTGCATGATATGAAAATTGGCTTTGATACGCTTGTAGGCGTATCAGGCGGTTCCATTATTGCCTCGCTCTATGCTAAAGGTTATAGCGTGGAACAAATGCGAGAGCTGGCGCTTGTCACCGACTTTAAGCAATTTACTGAATTCTCACTTGTAAGATTATTACGTGAAGGCGGGCTCTCCTCAGGTGATGTATTTCAAAACTGGATAGATGAACAGCTTGAAGGCGCGGTATTTGCCGACATGCCGCTCGATTTAAACATACTCGCCACAGATGTAAACGGCGGCGGCCCGGTTCTATTCAACAAGCACGCTACGCCTGACATGAAGGTATCAGAGGCGGTGCGCTACTCCATGTCTATCCCGCTAATATTTTCATTCAAACCCTTTAAAGAGTATTTGCTGGTGGACGGCGCGATATTGTCTGAAGATGCGCTGTTTGAAGACTGGCGAGGAGACGGCACGCCGTCGGTATGTTTTAGACTTCAAAGCACGGAGCAAAAGCGAAAAGCCATTAAGAAAAACTTACTGCAACTTCCACAATATGTGGGCATGCTTATTCGTACGTTTATGACGGCGATATCGCGGGAGTACGTGAATGCAAAATATTGGCACAATACGGTAGTGGTCAATACGGGAGAAGTTTCTGCGGTAGACTTTTCGCTAACGCCAGAAATTAAAAACACACTTTTTGAACTGGGATATTCCACTACCAAGGAATTCCTGCCCAAAAAGTGTGCGGGATTTATGAGAAGCAGTGCATTCGACGTGTCTTAATTTCTTCGAGACGCCCTTTCATTTACGCTTTGTAGAAGTTGCGGTACCAATCGACAAACGCTTTTACGCCGGTTTCGACGTCAGTAGAAGGCTGATAGCCGGTATCAGCAACTAAAGAAGATACGTCAGCATAGGTATCTGGCACATCGCCTGGCTGCATAGGAAGCAGCTCTTTTTTCGCTTCAATCCCTAATGCGCTTTCCAGCGTTTCAATGAACTTCAACAAATGTACTGGCGTTTGTGCACCAATGTTATACACCTTATATGGCGCCTTACTCGTGCTTGGATCAGGATTGCTACCATCCCAGTTTTCATTCGGTTTAGCCACATTGTCAAGCGAGCGAATGACGCCTTGAACGATATCATCGATATAGGTGAAATCACGACGGTGATTGCCGTAGTTGTAAACCTGTATTGTTTTGCCTTCCAAAATGGCTTTAGTGAACTTGAAAAGCGCCATATCTGGGCGCCCCCAAGGGCCGTACACGGTGAAAAAGCGCAGCCCAGTTGTAGGTAAATTATACAAGTGGCTGTAAGTGTGCGCCATCAGTTCATTGGCTTTTTTAGAGGCGGCGTACAAGCTTACCTGATGATCTACATTATGCTGCTCTGAAAACGGCATGGTTTCATTAGCACCGTAGACCGAGCTGGAAGACGCATACACCAAGTGCTCGACTTTATTATGGCGACACCCTTCTAGAATATTCACAAAACCGACGATATTGGAATCGACATAAGCGTTCGGATTTTCGAGGGAATAGCGTACGCCAGCTTGCGCGGCTAAATGCACTACTCTGTCGAACTTGTGTTCTTCAAAAAGTGCAGCCATTTTATCGCGCTCTTCAACACCCATTTCAACGAATGAGAACAAATCAGCAGCGTTTGATGATTTAATCTCGTCTAGTCGAGCGTGCTTTAAACTCACATCGTAATAATCGTTTATGTTGTCAATCCCGACAACTTGGTCACCACGATTGATAAGGTATTGCGATACAGCCGCTCCAATAAAGCCGGCCGCGCCGGTAACGAGTATTTTCATTAATTTTCCCTATAACATTATTGCTGTGTAGGTTTGGTGAAGAAATGCTTCCCAAATACCATTTTTATGATCGCTCTCAGTAACTTCATTGCGGTATGGTAAACCAAAATATGGATTGGCATTTTTAAAACGTGACCTCTCGCTTCAGCGAGTGCATTCAACACGTTTCGCTGACCTGAAAGTAGCAAGCCATGTTTTGGCTCCGTGACTCTACTCAGTAGCTTAACTTCCCACGCAGACATTTTACCAACACTTTCTTCTACAAAGCGGCTCACCCAATCAGGAAGGGTTACATCGTACCGCAACTGTAAAAGATAAAGTGCTATGACACTCTCTTTTTTAAAGCCGAAGTCGCTACAGAGCGTAAACAATTTATGGTAGAAATCTTCATCTTGATCTCTAACGAGCAACCACAAGTCAGTCATATCTCGAAACGCTGAACTATAGTCGTCATTAAAAAACAAGTGAATAGTACTATGATAAAACATTCCTGCATCGTTTAAGGTTAAAACGCCATTAACCTCACGTTGGGTAACCTCAACAAATTTTTTGATATCAATACCTTTGCCCGAAACTACAGGTACCAAGTTATGGTGTAAATCTAATACCGTTCCCCTTGTACCGTGTTGCATAGGAGGAATTTCATGTGCCCACTGACGGTAGTATTTTTCATCGTAGTCATCCAACTCTTTGCTCAGCCAGCCTTGAATTGCTAACCTGCTTTCAACTTTGCTAATGACATTCTTTGGAACAAGTACATCGATATCGCTAAACACACGCCCCAACGCGGCGTTGTTGTCACGAAGCGTATACGCTGCGCCCTTTAGCAATAGCAAAAAAGGGGTATCGTTTCCTATCGCTTGCTTAAGAGCCTGCGTTTCACACAACACTACAGAGCGCTGTTTTGTAGCAAGGATTTCAGCATTTTTACAATGGCGCTGGACATTATAGGGGAGAAACTTTGTCTTTCCTTGTTCTTTTAAAAGCAAATAAAACCGCGCAAGCAACTTTTCGTGTCGTAACACAAAAACAAGATCGTTCCATTGGTGAAGTGTAAAAGACGCCGTGGATTCGGGATGTGTAAAAGCCTCTATTACTTGTTGACTACTTAACATGTGCAGCACCAAGCACATCTTCAGTCAAAAAGCTGTCTAATTCTTCTAAACTGTTATATTCAACTTCAAACGCAGTTGCGTTTTCTACTAAGTGAACAACCGACTTCACGCCTTGTTCTTGAAGTACCGTGTAATTAAATGCGTTTTCCGCTAGTGTTGTATAAGCCGTCGCTTGATCCATCTCGTACACATCAAAAAACACATCTTTATTGTATCTTGGAAAAACGATACCAACGACTTCTGCTTGTTCAGACTCTCTTGCTACCGCCATATCGCCTGGTGCCATATGAACCACATCACCTTTGTGTGTATCTTTGGCAATGGTAGAAAATGTGTCGTCTGGATACCATGACTTTACAAGGTGAATAGAATCATTCTTTAAACACACAGGCCTAACAAATGGGGTAACCGTTGACGTTAGCGGCGTAACTAGTGCCATTTCGTCTGACAATAAGCGCCAACCGTTCCTAGATAAATAAGCTGTGAGTGTGCTTTTACCCGACCCAGGAGGCGCGGGAAATACTACCGCCTTGCCATCTTTAGCAAGCACTGCAGAGTGAATAATAAGGTGAGAGACTTCATGTGCGGCGACCACCCAATTTAAGCCCCATTCTAGCATTGCAAAGGCTTGTGTCCGGTTGAGTGGTTTGAATGGTTCCATTTTATCACACTGAAATCGGGCTTGATCGTTGATTAAACGTCGTATACCTCCAGAGTGGGTTATTGAAACGCGATAATCCACGAAACCATGATAATTATCAGGCTGCATTACTCGCTTACCATATAGGTTTTCTAGGTTTTCAATGACAGACTGATGATGTGAAGTAATATGAAATGCAAATGGGGAGCATAACAAAATACGTTTATGTACCAAGCAAAAAGCCCTTGCGAGTTAAGTCCGCTACTACTGAATCACTGAAACGCACACGTACACCACCGTCATCGTCATGTTGCAAACTAGCGCATTCTTCCCAATTAAGCAGCACAGAAATATCTGTAGAAGTGTCGTACAAAAGCACTCCGCTCTTGTCATCAAATTGATGACAAAGTACGGACGTTTTCAGCTTCACAATGACTGGTAATTAGATGGGTTTGCAATGATCCCAGCAAGTTCAGTTGCTGAATTAGCTGGATAGTCGAAAGTGAGTTCAACCAATTTCTTTGCGTACTCATACTCGTCGTCAAATGGGCGACCGTTAGCTACAGGATAATGCACATCGGACCCTTCTGGTGTGTTACCAAATTTCGCATTTAAATACATTGCAACCATTAAACGGTTGTAGTCACTAGGACCAGCTACCCATGGCGCGTTGCCCGCAGACTTAGTTGCGTTTTTCAGTAAAAGTACATCAGCAAGTGTTCGGTCGGCATGGATTTTCCTCACTGAACCGTTTTTATACTGAACGCCTTGATCCACTCTTGCTTTATAGCCGGTTTCGCCGAACACGTCGATAAACCTTTCTGAAGGAACTAATGATATGTTCGACACCCAGTAATCGGGACCTTGCAGTCTTAACGTGCCGCCACTGGCCCAATCCGAGCCATGACCGGAGGCAACTATTGAGTTTGTTATTCCGTTTGCCCAAACAGAACGAACAGGGAGCGCTACTAGTGAAGCTCCCACTGCAGCCTTCTTAACAAAACGTCTGCGGCTTTGGGTATCTACGTTACTGTTTAACTCATCCATTATAATTCTCTAATCATTGTTTTTTGACTTCAAAAGTCTTCAGGCTTTCATTACCTAGCAAAAATTAGACCAGGCATAACCTTTTGATTTTTATACTTTTATTGGCACCACATGAAAAAACCGTAAAAAACACTGACAATATTCACGCGATTAACTCTTAAATAACAATGTTTTTTATCTTGATGTTGTATCTTACACTATAGCAAAGTTTTGCTCGACAAAAAATCTATTGGATTAGACTAATTATGCAACATTTAAAAACCGTACTATCTGATGAACTTAAAAATAATGCCGAAGTAATATTTAGAAAAAAAGATATTGAAAAATCTGAAATTGGTACGGAAGCTTTTGAAGCCAATTATGATTGTGTGGTTATAGTTAAAGATATCGTTGCAATTACGATTTTACTTCGCATAGCGAATTCACCAGACCAGTTTGACGTTGCCCCGTTCGTAATTAATCCTATCAGCACTGGTAAGAACTGGGGTTACGGCTCAAGTCTACATAATACGCAGAATCGTCCTGTAGTATTACTAGACCTTCTTCAATTAAATGAGGTCACCTTTTTCGATGAAGAGAATGGTGTCATTTCTATTCAGCCAGGCGTTACCCAAAGCACTCTATTTGAATATTTGTCTTCCAAACGAACTTCATACATGGTTCCGGTCACAGGCGCTGGTCCAACTACAAGCATTTTAAGTAACGCTCTCGAGCGTGGCTATGGTATTACGCCGTTCGCTGATCACTTTACCTCAGTAATGTCGATAAAAGGTTTTTTAGCAGATGGAAGCTTCTACGAGTCCTCTCTCCAATGTATGAGCGATATGGCCAATGGTGATAATAGTGAATGTTATGTAGATAAAACATTTAAATGGAAACACGGCCCTTATCTCGACGGAATTTTCACTCAATCCGGAAACATGATTGTAACCGAAATAACCCTATCATTAGCTCGTGTAAAGCCTGCGTTTGACTCTTTTTATATGCGCTTTTTCGATAAAGAAAGTTTCGATAACGCTTATGCTGTTGTGAAAGAGATTTTCCACAATTTAGAAGGCGTTGTAGGGTCAATAAATTTGATGGATAAAAGGCGTGTCGCCGCGATGGTCGCAGACAACCCTCAAGGCTGCGGTAACCATAAAGTAATGACAGATGAACAAGTAGACGCAATTTCCAAACACTACGACGTCCCACAATGGACATTAGTGGGAACAATCTATGGCACACTTTCAGTTGCAAAAGCAGCTAAAGGTGACATTAAGAAGTTAGCAAAAGGAAAGGCCGATCAAGTTTTATTTTCTAGTGACCCTTTAGTTAAATTAGGCCAATTTGCGACCAAAAAGCTTAACCTTTCAATTTTAGACAGTGCAAGAGAGCAGCTTGAAAAGCTCTCTGCGGGAATGGAGGTAATGCAAGGCAAGCCCAGTCAGGTTGCTTTACCTCTAGCTTATTGGCGCAATCCTAGAGTTCGACCAGATAAGTCACGCCTGATGAACCCCGCAAAAGACGGCTGCGGTCTGCTTTGGTACGCTCCTCTCGTACCAGCTAAGGTAAGCTCAATGAAAGCTTTTATTGAAATGGTTCGAAGTATTACCCCGAAATATAATATTGAACCCATGATAACCTTTACAAACCTTAGCGGGATTTCGACAGATAGTACTATCCCAATAGTGTTTGATTTAAAAAATCCACAAGCAGTAAAAGATGCACACGCATGCTTACAGGCATTGTTTGATGAGGGCTTGAAACAGGGGTTTATCCCTTACCGATTAAACATTCAACAGCAATTAGAACTAAATGCAAACAATACGTTTTGGAAAACTGCTGGGAAAATCGCTCACGCATTAGATCCTGCTGGCATTATAAGCCCTGACAGGTACAACCCTTATAAACCCTAATACTTTACGTCATTTTTATTAAGTATTGCCATAACGTGCTTTACTGGGATTGCATAACTAATTCCGCTTGGAGATGAAAGCGCAGCTTCTTTGCCCTGGCTCACAAACACTTTATTTATCACACCCACCAAATGCCCTGTCTCTATATTATAAACAGGGCTACCTGAATTACCTGGAAATGCTGTGGCGTCGAGTTGATATACGAGTTCAGGCTTTTTCAGTCTCTTGAGCATTGAAACTGTCAATTGATCTGCATTCCTCGCGGGTATCGCATCGGGCGTAATAGCTGATATTAGCCCCTTATGCGTAGCAGGATAAAGCCCAATTGCAGCACCTAAGGGAAACCCAGTAAAAGCAATTTCATTGCCTGGCTTTAATAAAGTTTCGCCTCCCATTTTTAATGGCTTTAGTTCATTACTGATTTTCAACAGTGCCAAATCATGAACAGGATCGATATCGATAATTTCTGCTTTTTGAGCGGTGACATCTCGACCTTCACCATGAATAGCAACATAGTGTTGTACAATTTGAGGATCTAGAATTTTTGAAACCACATGATAATTGGTTATCACCCATTTACCGTTGCCAACTACAAAGCCAGTACCGAGAACTTGATTGCCATCACTTTCCAAAGGTGTATACAAACCGATAGCAACGACAGAATCCGTTGTCTCAGACACTACATCGACAAACGGCGATTCAGATTGAGCGTTTAAAACCGGCGAAAGCGTTAAAAAAATAAAAACCAGTAACGAATTAGAGTAATTCAGTAAATAGGACATAGTTGGACGGACTTCTTTTTAAACAGACTCATAATAAGTGATGCTATAGAGCATATAGTGCTTCTCTGAATATCTCCATCAATCTTAACAAGTTAAATAACCAGCAATACATATAAAGTCTATGTAATTAAGTGTTAAAACTCTGCTAGACTGTAGAAAAGAAATTGGACAACGCTTCATCTATGGTTAAAACAAAAAAGCAAACCCTTCTTGAAAAGTTAGGGACTATAGTTGGTGATAAAAGCAAGATTGGGAAACTCATTTCGGGCTACAGAAAGCTGGAAGAAGCGAACTATATCTCTAGCCACTTTTCTGCTTATTTAGCGCCCGTTGTTGCGAGTTCAGAGGAGCTGAAAAATAACGTTTTCACAATTAGACACGAAGTTTACTGTGAAGAGCTTGGTTTTGAACCGTTAAAAGAAAACCGGCTCGAGTTCGATGAGTTTGATAATTTTTCTCTACACTGCTTAATTCAACATTATAAAAGTAAGCACTTTGCGGGAACAGTTAGAATGGTAAGGCCCATCCAGCCTAACGAACAACTCCCAATAGAGAAGTATTGTCTCGAATCAATTACACGTGAAGATTTAGACCCGCGCAAGTTCGACCGTAAAGATATTTGCGAAATATCAAGGTTAGCCGTTCCTAAAGAGTTTCGACGACGTGTAATGGACAAGTTTGCAGGGGCTGGCGTGGCCGTCATCAACGAGCACACCTATTCTGAAAAAGAAGTTCGTTGCTTTCCTTTCATTGCTGTTGGACTTTACTTAGCAGCTGCAGCGCTCGCTATTGAAGAAGATATTAAACACGCTTACGTAATGATGGAGCCACGCTTAGCACGCAGCATGAAGTTCATTGGAATTAAATTCGAACAAATTGGCCCCGTGGTCGAATATCACGGTAAACGTGCACCCTATTACATCAATAAGAGTCTGCTCAAGAAAAGTCTTCGCCCTGGTTTCGCAAAAATGCTTGCAGATATTTTAGAGTCAATAGAAAAACAAAATTTCTAATAGAGTAGCTTCATAGTTTTATGCTAGAAACGCAAGCTAAGTAAGAATACATCTAATAACTTGAAGCGTTACTGAGCCACAACATTAAAAAACTGTAGCAACACAACACTTCTAAGCACTGTCCTACAGACGCTCGACTAAAATCTACTTAATACACTCACATTTGTGTTTCAAAAGCTTACATTCTAATAATCGAAATTTTTTAATACTAGCTAACTTCAAAGTTCTTTGACATTTTGAAACAAGAAAAAAGCGCCTGACAAGGCGCTTTTCGAATCGGAAGAGCGTTTTATTTTTTACGACGCGATGCACCAAATAGCATCAGCAACCCAGCTCCTAATGCTGCAATGGATGAAGGCTCGGGAACAGCAACGCCAGTGATGGTACCTGCAGTCCCTGTGGCAAAGAGGTCGGCGTCAGTCCCATTGAGGAAGGATGCACCTAAACTAAGACCGATTAGATCGGAAAAGTCAATAAGGTCTAATGAAGTCTCTCGAATAACGCCTTTTTTAAAGTTATCTTCCGCTGGTCCACCTGTCACTAAAAATGAAAAGTCAGTATCACCCTGAGCAAGACCGAAAAAGTCATCTCCCTCAGGGGAATAATTACCTTCATTAAAATCTAAAGTTAACCAAAGATCATTAGCATCTACCACCGTCGCCATCTCCGCACTACTGATCACACCATCGTTTATTGTGTAATCGAGGAACGAGCCAGCGTCTGGAGTGTGATCTACGTATACATTTAGAAATGACTCACCCGAAACATCGCTAATTAAAATTTCTGGGACGTTAGCAGGCGTACTGTAAAAATCCTCAGTTATGTCGTTGAAAGAAGTATAAGAAGTACCTCTGTCAAGGTTGAATGCTGCAATAAAATCGCTCTCAAAATCAGGATCATTCAAGTCTAGACCATAGTCTGCGACTGCGCTTGTGAATCCTAAGTTTTCAAGCAAATCTTCATTAAAAATGAAATTTACACCTAAACCACCAAACTCAAACGTAATCTCACACGCACTACAATCCAGAGTACCGAGGTCACCCGTGATATCCATTTTACCGATACCATTTAAACTCCAATTGGCAGCGTCAAGTGGGTCGAAAGCATTTAAGCTGTCATATTCTGTAGCAGTGCGGCTGTCATCCCACCACTGTATAAACGAAAAGTTATTATTAAAATTTCCTTGTGCTTTATCTAGGTCTCCGACCAACTTTGGTTCCAATGTCACACCGCTTGCCATAGTGACTGTTGCGAATGCTTGAAACGACAAACTAATGCCTGCTACTAGCGACGCGATAAGTAATTTTTTCATGCCGTTTTCCTTTTGGAATTTAATCTAACTGTCACGTTAAATAAGCGAATTGCGTGCCATTCATACAAGTCAATGATTTTTATACTTTTAAACTTTAGTATAGGGACTCACACTTCATAGATGTAAAAAAATTGGACACAATCAATTCACTATTAATCGCCTATATCGCTCTGTAAAATCAGTGCTTTCGATGGGAGAAATCCTTTGAATAACTTCGTTCGCCTCCGAAGTCATATTTAATTCGCGATAAATTTCAGCTAGGGTAAGTTGGTAGAAAGGATTTGCATCTTGCCTGACTCTCTCCTGAGTTTGACTAAGAACTTCTTTTGCTCTACCCAGCTCAATCGCAATTCTTGCCGCTGTATCGTTATGATTATGGTTTGGGGAACTCAGCAAGTCATCGAAGTATTCCAAAGCCTTTTTTGGGCGGTTCAATTCTAAAAGCAGCCATGCAGTGTTATTCTTCCAATTAATATCGTCTGAAAGTAAAAGAACTTGCTGAGCTACTGAAAGAGCTTTTTTTAATTCGCTTGGGTAATAATAGGAGAACAATGCCTCAAGAGTTTTGATGTCGTTAGGGTATTTTATTATGTGATTTTCAGTAAATCGTTCAAACTCCTTCGTATCGTTTTGACTGATATGCACACCTATGATTGTACTTGTATTCCAAGAAGAGGGCCTTTCACTGTAGGATTCTTTGGCTAATTTTAAGGCCTTCTCGGTCTTTCCATTAAGGTAAAGCGCCCTTGACATAAGACCTTTCCACTGCGAAGAAGCTTTGATTTCTTCTGATACATGATTCAATTCGACTAAAGCAGAATCACTTTGATTCAGCTGCAATAGATAGCCAGATTTCAATAGCCTCAGAAAGTCAGATGCTCCCTTATCTGCGATTTTCATTTCAATTAGTCCCAGCGCAGCTCGGTAATCTTGATATAGCTCTGCTAAATTCAGAAGTTTATTGAATGCAATGTTGTTTGACAAATCTAGCTGCATCCAGAATATTGCAGTTTCTAACGCATGCTGATGTTCGCCCGCTAACATGAAGCTATCCGTCAATAGGAGCCAAAATTCGTTAAAGTTTTTACCTACATTCGGTTTATGAGGTATCAAAAGTCTTATCACTTCAGCGGCATTTTTCTCGGCGGCATAAAACTTAGCTAGTAGAAAGGCATAGTTAACATCATGTTGATTATTCTCATACGCTCGCTCGAATACAGGTAATCGGCTTCTCACTTGCTCTATTGGGAAATCAAAGAGGGAGTTTAAAACTCTCGCAGAGTCAGGGTGATACTCTATAGCCTGGTCTAAAGTATTGAGCGCTTCTTCGGTGTTACCCACTCGCAAAGAGGCTTTTGTGAACGATATTAATGTTGAGGCACTAGTGTCTCCGTGCTCTAGCAACTCTGAGCCGAAAGTAACAGCTTCTTCAAACTTATCGTTTAGCACCAATAGTACTAAGTGGGTTTGCAATTCTAATAATGAACTCTCCTTTCTAATTGCTTCGTTACTCAACGACAATGCTTCATCGTACCTTTTCCGCTTCAAAAGCAATTTAATATTTGTCAGAAGTTGATTAGCTTTTAACTTTTCATCTTGTTCGAATAGTAAATCAAGAGCATCAGCAACTGTGCTTTTCTGTTCGGTCAGCTTGCCTTTTAAAAGACGAGACTCCTCCAGTGTAATTTCTTGAACAATTTCAATGTCTTTTTTACTTATATTCTCGACGCCCATTCGAAGCCCCATCGCATCAAGGACTAGCCCCCTGATGTAAGCCCGTTCATTCTCCCCGAAGGCTGATAAAACATCATTTTTGACTTTACGATTAGCAATATCGCTAAGCTCAGCCGCTGCAGGAGTTTTGATATAACCTTCTAACCTTTTAGCTTGATCAAAGGCAAGTTCGCTATTGTTTAACAATAAATTGCTTGCTGAGGCAATAAGTAGGCTCGCAGCATCACTGTTTCTACTGGCGCTCAAAGCTTTCTCAGAATATTGTTTGGCAGACGATACTTTTTCATCTAAAAACTCCAAAGTAGCTTTTAAGCGATTCGTAACAACAGCGTTGGGAAACAACTTCAGAGAACTATTGACTAAGACAACAGCTTCTTTATAGCGACCCAGCTGTATCAATGCCTGAGCCTGTTGGATGTCAATTTTGACGCTTTTAACAGGCGATTCAGCTAGCACCGCCAAGTCTTGAATCGCATCTTCATATCGGTTGAGTTTCAATAGCGCATTAGCTCTAAATTCTCTAGCTAAATACATATTCGGTGCTATACGTGACGCATTTGTAGCCATTCTTACGGTATTCTCATAATCCTCAACCGCCCAATAGTTAAGGGCTTGGGATATTTGATAGTAAGGGGAGTCAAACGCTTTAGACATTGTTGCTAACAAAAAGTTGGCTTTATAATCTTGTTGTATCTCATACAGTGAGTAAGCCTCATAAAATTTCAAGGCTCTCGCAAGTTCTAAGTTTTCACTCTTTGCATCTTCAACCAACAAGAGTATTTCTTCAAACGCACCTTTAATCGCGAGCAACTCTAATAAACTAATTCCGTATTCATCAAAACTACCATCTAGCTCATGCGCTTTATAAAATTCCTTCAGCGCAGCTTCAGGATTCCCCTGCTTTTTTAAAGCTTCACCTAAAAGGATTCTAGCTTCAGTATTGTCAGGCTGCTCTGTAATCCAGAGTTTCAAATAAACGATCGACTGTTCAAAATTTCCTTCTTGAACCATTTCCCTAGCTATTTGCTCATTTGAAGCTTGCTCTTGAGAACAACTTATTAGCAAAGAAGTAGCCACGAGTATTGAAATAATACTTTTTACTGACATTTTATTCCCAACCTGGTTAATCACGATTTTTTTAAGATAAATAAATATCTATATAGCGAGATATCATTGCCTCTATTGAATATTGCCGTTTCACAAGATTATACGAGTTCAATATCATATCTTCCGTTTTCTTATTCCTGAAAAGGGCCTCACACATAGATTTTGAAAGCTCTTCTTCAGAATTTGCCGTAACAAAATAAGCATATCTCTCATCAATAAAGTGTCTAATCCCACCTACATCGGTCGTTACTACTGGTACACCAACCGCCATAGCTTCGAGAATAGTCATTGGCATTGCCTCATAGTGCGAGGACAAAACAAAGACATCACTAGAAACGAGTTGTTCTTTTACGTCCTCTCGATAACCCAAAAAGTCAACAGTACTCGTTATTGAAAGCTCTTGGGCGAGCTTTGTAAGCTTTTCTTTTTCAGAGCCGTCTCCAACTACTTTCAACCGCACTGAAGGATAATTATCGAGAACACGTTTAAACGCTTTAAGCAATAGTGCTTGATTCTTTACCGGGTCAAGGCGTCCAACCGTAGAAATGGTTTTTATGCCACTCTCACTTCCTTTTACACCACCAAATTGCTTTGGTACCTCAACGCCATTTTGAATTAAATGTAAGTGTTGCGGCTTAACCTTTACTACTCGCGTCACCCAATCCATAAGGTCCTGAGAAACCACTACGTAATCATTAATAAAATAAGATGACACTTTTCGAATAAAATTATTCTTTTTATTCAATCCATCTTGGGCATCGCCGCCATGCCCATGATCACTATGTACACGCGTTTTTACTCCGGCTAAATATGCGGTTACATGGTACTCAATGGTGCCGAAATTGTAGGTATTTATTGCATCCGGAGAGAGTTGCTTTAGCAGCTTATAAAGTCGAAAATGGCAACCTATATCTTTGCCTGGTTTTTTATCCAAACAAAACATTTCAATATCGGGAATAATACCCGCGGTCATTTCGAACTCAGGAGTGAGCGATATAATGATATGTTCAATATCTTCATGCGAGCCATTGATGAGATTTACAATTACTTTCTCTAATCCTCCACATCCCATGCTATAGACAAGATGCACAACCTTCTTTTTCATTGACTCACCGATTCTCATTTTCCATACTGAGGTTAATATGATGCTGGAATACTATATTCGATTTAACAGAAGAAAAACATTGTTTTGAGTGAAACCATCCCACCGTCCGAGATTACCGTTAAGTCTCATAAAGTAAATTCCACGACTCAACTTCGCCTTTTAGAAAATAAGTGGACCACACTTTTTAATCGTGCTGATAGTGCATTCTTTTTGAGTTGGCGTTGGATAGCTAGTTTCGCTCACAATGCATTGGATAATGGCTATGCGCTTTACCTCACCGAGGCTACGCATCGTGGTGAAACAGTTGGTCTGGGCCTCTTTGTAAAAACACAAGAAACCCGAAACTTCCTATTTCGTTACACTCAACTATATCTTCACAAAACAGGGAACGAAGAACTCGATAAAAGCTGGATAGAGTACAACGATTTTGTGCTTGATACGCGTGATCCAAAGTCTATTCGAGCGGCCATGTGGTCTTTTGTTATCTCTCATTTCTCTGATGTTGACGAGTTTATTTTAGGTGTTAGCGAAAAAAGTGTGTGCGATGAAACAAGTGCTATTCTCAAACGTTTTTTGATAAGAGACTATTTGCACTCGATAGGATACAAGTTGCCAATAAGTGCTCGCGGCGACACTAAGTATAAAAGCGCACAAACCCGCTCTCAAATTAGAAGAAGTATTAAATTAATCGAACAGATGGGCATCACTTTTACACTTTCGAGAGATAATAAGGATTATTTGTCTGCACTTACTAAATTGCAGCCAATGCATGAAAACACGTGGCAAGAAGAAAGCGGATTTTGCACCGACGCTTTCGTCAGTCACATCGAATTACTAGCAAAATACAACGACAGTACTGAACTGATTAGTGCTGAATTGTCAGATGCAAACAATGTTGTTGCAGTGCTGATTGGATTTGTGCACAAGGATACGTTTTATTACTACTTATCAGCCAACGAGAATAGTACCAACAACAAAATAAAATATGGATTGAGCCTTCATCACTTTGTGATTCAGTGGTGTTCTGAGCAAGGCCTAGAGTATTACGACTTTTTGGCGGGAGATTACCGCTACAAGCGTTCATTTACTGACAACACACTGCAGTTCAGCTACTTATTCTTTCAACGCCCTTCTTTGACGACGAAACTTGAACATTGGTTAAGAGGAATAAAAAAAAGGCTATTCTCTAAGGAATAGCCTTTACAATATGTGGCCCAAATATTTTGGTAATCGGTATTGGCAGCTTTTGCCATACTTTTATTGCCAAACCAAAACTTTCGTTATCAGGAGACAAGTCGGGCAGCTTTTTCCCTTTTGGTACATAGTGGTACCAATAACATTGCTGTGGTTGTGCCCCCCACTGCTTTTTAAACTTGTAGGTACCCGCATCAACTGTCGAGCGCCCAAAATCAAATTGCTTAAAGCCAGTTTCAATCGCATAAGAAAGAATTTGCCAATACAAATACATGTTCACTGAAATTCTGTTGGCATAGCGCACTGTACTTGCCCAAGGAATTTCTAATCGATCTTTGTAATGCATTAAAAAGCCTGTAGATACTGGCTTTCCTTCCCAATACACAACACAGATTTTTGTGTTTTCAGGAAATATTTCAAATATGCTCTCGAACAATTGTTTACTGTAAACAGGTGTACCTAAGTCTCGCATGTTGATGCAGAACACTTCGTAAAAATCATCAATTAATTCTTTCCCACCAATTTTGTGGCTTACACCTTCTCGAATTGGCCGTTTAATTTGAGAGCGACGTTTCGAACCAATCGATTTACCTAGTGCATCTTGTGACTCGGGCAAATCTAAAATCATATTAACTTTGTGCGTAGCAACTGGGAATGCATCTGGCATACACTTAGAAGAGCAACGATACTGAACATGCGACACGTTAAGTTTATCTGCAATATCTGTCGACGCATTAACCAGCGCCGAGGCTATCTCTTCGCTATCAGCTAAAACGCCTCCGTAATTAAAATACGGCATAGACACCAAAAAATTCCCAAACACTAAACTCTTTAAATTGACCAAAGGCAAAACACCTACAATTTTCCCACTAGAGTCTTGTGCCTTTAGGTAACGAGGTGTTTGACCTAACGTCTTTCGAATAAGTCCAGCCCAATCGGCCTTGTGATAAAGCGTCCCTTCTGGATGTTTATCAACGTAGCTATCCCACGCCGCTGCATCACTGTCTGAAAATTCGCTCACAACATAAGATGCGTTGTTTCCATCAATCATTTTGTGCTTCACCAATAATTCTTATTCTGTCTATTACACTTTGTTTTTCATGGATTTGAGGTAAATAGGGGGCTGATGCAATGTGAGCTTTCGCTCTAGACACATACCACAAGTTGCCTTCAATAAATTCGTTTGGGTTATTAAAATCCCCAACAAATACGTTGCCACTTACAATACGTTCATCTTCCAAGCGGCTTCGTACTAACACATTTGCTTGTCTGCGGTCGAAGAAAATCAAGTTATCCTTAATTACTATTTTATTAATCTTAAATTCCTGTTTAACCTTCGTTTCCAACCCATAGGCAATCAGTTGGCTGTTGGAAGAGTTGTTGCCTTGCTGCAGTATGCTGTCGCGAACAATAAGCTCGCCATAATTCGCCATATCAATTAAACGGCTATCTACCCCATCAAGGGCAGCAATTATACTGTTTTCAACAAGAACCTTTTTTGAACGAGACTTAATTCCCGACCCCTGCATTTTGGTGCTCAAAATAGAAGAGTAGCGAAAATGCAATTCATCAGCTTTGAGATACAAGACATGAGCGTAACCATTGCGGTTGCCAAGCCTTTCAAACCGAGAATATGACACCTCGACTTTTCCGGTATCACTGGCGGTCATTATGCCCGATTCACAATCATGAACATGTATATCACGGGCGATAAGGTTAGCCCCTTCAAAGCGGATACATGCGCCATTACCTGCAGGGGCTTTAATATTCCTGCACTCTACTGACTCTACCTCTACGTTATCACCGGTAAGAACAAGAGCCGCTTTGCCATCGGCCAATGCACTGTCAAAAACAACCCCTGGCTCTCCTAAAATAGCAATATTACTCGCCTTGATGTATGCGCCTTCGGTATACACGCCAGCCTCTAGATAAACTCGACTGCCATCTTTTATACTAGCGATTGCACTTTTCAATGATGCGAACGGTTTACCGTCTACAAGCACACTATTCGCAGACGCATTAAATGAAAATGCAAGGAGACTACAAACAACAGTTGCAACAGATTTGATCATTGAAAGCGCAATCCTAAGAGTTAGCTATTACATGATGCCACGCGTATCAATAACAACTTTGCGCGCTAAACTTGTTTTATCTGCAGCTTTAAATTCTTTATGGTCAACTAGGACGACTATAACGTTGGCGCGCTCAATTGCTTGGCTGAAGGATACTAGTTCAACACCTTTATCTGCCAACGATGAAGGGAGCTCGTGAATATTTGGCTCAACAGCTAACAGTGATGCTTCAGAGTTTGTGCATAGTGTTTCTACAATTTGAAGTGCCGGGCTTTCTCTTAAATCATCGATATCAGCTTTGAAAGCTAAACCTAAACAAGCGATGACAGGCTTCTTAAACTCATCAGCAGCTGAAAGTACCTGATCAACAACATAATGCGGTTTTGCATCATTCACCAAGCGTGCTTGCTTGATGATTTTAGCTTCCTCTGGGCAGCTGTCGACAATAAACCAAGGGTCTACAGCTATACAGTGGCCGCCTACGCCTGGTCCTGGGTTGAGAATATTTACTCGAGGGTGACGGTTTGCCAGTTTAATTAATTCCCACACATTAATCTGCAATTTGTCACAAATCACGGAAAGCTCATTTGCAAACGCAATATTGACATCGCGGAAAGAGTTTTCTGTAAGTTTTGCCATTTCTGCGGTTCTTGCATTGGTAACAATACATTCGCCACGAACAAAAGTACTGTAAAGCGCTTTCGCTTTTTCACTACACGCTGGAGAAATACCGCCGATAACGCGATCGTTAGAGACGAGCTCCTGTAATACATAGCCAGGTAAAACGCGCTCTGGGCAATGCGCTATATTGATATCCGCCTGTGAACCCATATCTTGCGGGAATGACAAATCAGGTCGCTCTTCTTTCAGCCACTGCGCTAACTTTTCAGTTGCACCGACGGGGCTTGTAGATTCAAGTATGACTAAATTTCCCTTTTCCAGGGCAGGTGCAATAGCTTTTGCTGCGCTCTCGATATAGCTAAGGTCAGGACTATTTTGATCTGCGTTGCCTTTCTTAAAAGGTGTAGGCACCGCAATCATAAATGCTTCAGCAGGCTCAACTTCAAGTGTAGCTTTAAGCTTACCAGTTGCCACAACTGATTGAACAACAATGTCTAGATCAGGTTCAACAATGTGGATATCACCACGATTAATGGTGTCTACTGCTTTTTGGTTAATTTCCACACCAATTACTTCAATACCTCTTGAAGCAATGACTGCAGCTGTAGGTAACCCGATGTATCCTAGGCCAATAACCGATACTCTCTTAAACTCCATTATATTTAGTCCTTTCCTAACGCTGAAACGATTCGCTCACATGCTTTGCCATCACCGTATGGGTTATGCGCTGCAGACATTGTGGCATAGTTATCTTTGTCATCTAGCAATGAAATGGTTTCATTGACTATTTTTTCTATGTCTGTTCCTACCAATTTCACTGTGCCTGCAGCAACCGCTTCGGGACGTTCTGTCGTATCCCTCATCACTAAAACAGGCTTACCCAGCGATGGTGCTTCTTCCTGTACACCACCCGAGTCAGTAATGATTATGTGACTTTCATTCATTAAATACACAAAAGGAAGATAATCTTGAGGTTCAATTAGAAACACATTGTCAAGCGACGAAAGAAGGCGGTTTACTGGCTCCCTAACATTAGGGTTGAGATGCATTGGATAGACAATTTGAATATCGTTTCGCTGTTGCGCTATTTGACTAAGTGCTTGACAGATTCGCTCAAAACCTCCGCCAAAGCTTTCTCTTCGATGACCCGTTACCAGAACTAGCTTTTTCGTTCTATCCAGAAAATCGAAGCGTCCTGCTAACTCATTAGACAATGTTGTGTCAGACGATAATTTCTCTCGCACCCACAACAATGCATCAATAACCGTGTTACCTGTTACTACAATGTTATCTTCGCTAACCGTTTCCGCTAATAAATTCTCACGTGACAGATCTGTGGGAGCAAAGTGGTAACGCGTTAAGCTACCAGTTAATTTGCGATTAGCTTCTTCAGGCCAAGGAGAATATAAATTACCAGTTCTTAAGCCAGCCTCTACATGGCCAATATCGATTTGTTGATAAAAAGCGGCTAAAGACGCTGAAAAGGTTGTTGTAGTATCTCCGTGAACTAGTACTACGTCGGGTTTAAAATCCTCGAGTACCGTTTTCATTCCCTCTAGAATGCTGGTAGTGACTGAATATAGGTCTTGCCCTGGTTTCATAACGTTTAAGTCATAATCGGGCACAATGTCGAATAATGCTAACACTTGATCAAGCATCTCACGATGCTGTGCAGTAACGCATACTCTAGATTCAATATTCTTTTCAACCGCAAGCGCGTGAACTAACGGAGCCATCTTTATCGCTTCTGGTCTTGTGCCGAAAACGGTGAGCACTTTCTTCATTGGTAACCCTTACTAACTTTTGTCTTATTATGCGCATCCTTGAATACGCATTATTCTGCCCTACCTTTACCTATAATTACAGCCAATAATGCGTAAACTATACAGTTATCAATTCACTTCAATTCATTGACCATGTATTCTGGTTGCTATATTTAATTGAAGGCACGCGCCATACCATAAGCTGCCTAACTAGAATTGACTCGGGAATGTCGATATATGCTTTCTGTTGTATTAAAAGCAGTGGATGCCATTAATAAAATAAAGCTTAAAAGTACCCCTCTTCCAGTGCTGTATTTTCACAGAGTACTCTCCACCACCACTGCGTTCTACCCAGACGATTGGCACCTCGATAATTTTCAATTATTAATTAGAAAGCTAAGCAAGCACTTTACGCTGATGTCACTGGAAGATGCACTACATTGCCTAGAAAATAATACGCTTCCTCGTAACGCCCTGTGTCTTACGTTTGATGACGGGTATCAGGATAATTATGAATTAGCTGCACCTACTATCGAGTCTGTCGGTGGGAAAGCCAGCTTTTTTGTTTCAACACAGGGTACTGAACGTGGCTACCTTTGGAACGACGAATTGTTGGAAACAGTAAAGTGCACCCAAGCAACGAGTTTAGCGTTCAATGGTAAGCATTTTACCCTTGATACAGAAGAGCAAAAAGCCAACGCTTACCTATTTCTTGTAGGTCAGCTGAAAGTACTGCCTAACAACACACGAGACAGCCACCTAATAGAGTTACAACAAACTCTTGGTAAGGCAGAAACGCCCCGGTGCATGATGACAGGATCTCAACTGGTTGATTTACAAAAAAGAGGCCATTGCATTGGCGCCCATACACACACCCATAGTATTTTGGCTTATCAGGCAGACGATGTAGCTTTTAACGAAATCGAGCTCTCTGTGGTGTTTCTTAACAACCTACTTCCCCAAAATGTAACGTGTTTCGCCTATCCAAATGGTTGGTGTGGTCGAGATTTTAACGAGCAACATGAAAATATGTTGCGGCAAAACGGTGTAGCGTATGGTTTTGCCACAAATGATGGCGGCATTACATTAAACAGCCCTAAAACAAGACTTCCCAGATTTATGCCCCACAGAAAAGAGCTCAATCAATTTTGTATTTCAATAAAAAAAATAGCAGGAGAGAAACTCAGTGACTAATCATGGCAAAACACTTTTAATGATAGCCTTTGAGTTTCCCCCTAGTAGCGGTGCATCGGTGCCTAGAATAGAGAGCTTCTATCGTTACTTGAAACAATGGGGGTGGAACGTTGTTGTATTAACGGCTTCACCTAAGGCCTATCAGCGCGTTGACAATAGCTATCAAGATAATGAAGACGACTTAGTTTACCGAGCAATGGCACTTGATGTTCCAAGGCATCTATCAATAAAAGGAAAATACCTATCTTCAATGGAAATGCCTGACAGATGGGGATTAACGTGGATCCCGTGTGCACTTGTCAAAGGCAAAAAGCTGTTAAAGCAATACAAACCCGATGTAATTTGGTCGTCATCCCCCATTCCCAGCACGCATTATATCGCTCAAAAATTATCTTCTGAAGGCAGCATTCCTTGGGTTGCAGATTATAGAGATCCATTTCATTACATGAACGGTTCTGCAGGCAAACGCCTTGACAAACAGCATAAAAAAATAGATTCACAAACATTGAAGCAAGCCAGCAAGCTTACTTTTGCCACGCTACAAGTACGCGACTTGTATTGCAAAGAATATGGCGACTTAGTAAGTGAAAAAAGCATGGTAATTGAGAATGGTTTTGATGAAAGCAACTTTAAAAAATTAGCCGAGCTACCTGCTATGGAGTGCCCGTTTTCACCTAACAAGTTTAGTTTTTACTATTCCGGCGTATTGTACGCCCATGGAAGAGATCCTAAACCCATCTTCAGTGCTTTAGCGTTGTTGCAACATGAAGGGAAGATTAACGAAGACAACTTTGAACTCATATTTCAAGGAGCAGGCGATGGTCAAGACTTTCTTCATCACCTCGACGGATTAGGTATAGCAAAGCTTGTTAAATTTATCCCCCCTGTTTCGTTCATTCATGCTTTATCTAATATGATGCAGTGCAGTGCACTCTTACTTATACAGGACGAAAGGTTTAACAAACAGATACCTGGAAAACTCTACGAATACTTGAGAACTCAAAAACCGCTTTTAGTTAAATCTCCCAGGGGAAGCGCGACGCAATCGTTAGCGAGCAAATACGAGAGAGTAGAAAGTTGCTATACCGAAGCAGAGTGTAAATCAGCTCTTGTTAAACTCATATCAAATCAAGATAACGAAATTAAACGAGAGCTTTCAGAACACAACAGGGAACATAAAGCAAAGCAACTGCACGATACTCTACTAACCCTGCTTTGAAAAAGAGATAAAAATTTATAACTAGTTCCTTAAACCGACACCTATTCAGCTTGCTCAACGTAGCTCAGTATCTAAACTTATTACATTGCAATACGTGATAGATTCGGGAGTAGCGAAATGAGCAACCCAGCGAGCATCGCAGCCTTCCTGGCATTTTTTGTGACTCCGGTTTGTTTTTCAGCACCGGATGAGTTCATATCATTCAACTTTGAAAATAATAAAATAGAAAATGGCTTTGATGAGTGGTTCTACTCAGGAAGGGGTGAAAACCCCTGCGGAGTGTACAATGGCGAAAGTCAGTCAAAACTCTGCGGCCCATATGGACAAAAAATATACGCGTATTACAGCACTTACAACACGTATCACATGGGCTGGGGAAGATACGGCTATATCGATAGCTCATCTTCATTTGCCGTTCGCAACAGTTCACTAAAAGTTCAGACAACGGGCGGGCCTCGTCCAAATCCGAATGGTACTGTCATCTATTCTGGACATCCCGCTCGAGCAAAGTCTGATATTGATTCAGACACTATACTCAGTTCTCCCTCGCAAGAGCTTTTTCCAGGCGATATACCTCTTTACTTCAAAACCCAGAGTAATACGACTCGTTTTGAGCAGCTACAAGGAAAAAACAGGTTCAACGTTTGGGTGCTGATGCCAAGAGACTCTGTTGATATTACCCAATATAGAAAAAGCAAAAAGCAAAAAGCAGCGGCCAGATCAACGCATAAGTTGGTATCCATTTATTAATACCTCTACATCTTCTCATTATTACCATCACTCTTCCAATATCCCACTGGGAGGCTGGACTAAAATTCAATTTGATGCGCATCCTACACATAACAATTCGGGCTCAAAAAACAGGTATAGCGCATTTAGCACTGGTGGTTATCAGTATCCTGGGGATGACAGAGCCTACTTTTCCAACATAACTACATTTGCTTTGCGCTTTAAAGCAATGATAAATCAACCTATGTTTTCTACGTATTTTGTTGATGAAATTACAACGGAATATAAGCCATATGAAAACGAAGAAACCATCAATAATGTTGGTATTGGTTATGATCCAGAAACTCATTTATTTGATGTCAGTTTTGAAGATAAATACAGATGTCCACAAGGGTGTGAGTCAAAATATGAAATTCGCTACGCCTTTGATCCAATAACGAATGCAAATTTTTACGAGACGACACTACCTAAATACGTGCTGAACTTTGAGCGCTCACGAAGCAATAGTGAAGGAATTGTGTATAAACCCAATAGCGGATACAACTTGTTGTGGGCTGGGATTGAAATTCAAGACGAAGACAAACTGCGACTGCAAGACTATACAAAGCTATATTTCGCGATAAAAGACATTTCAAACCGCACTCTAGATCAGCAACCCATTGATTTTGAGAAGGTGCAGTTACCCGGTGTTGGTATTTTCAAACGTACTGAATTAATTAAAACAATTGAATATGAAATAATTCCGGTAAATTACCCTCTTCAAAATGAAACTTCAAACATAAATGAGATGGTGGTCGGACATTACTTCGAACAAGTTATGCAAGCTTTCGGCGGAAGAAAACCTTACGTCTTCGAAGCCATAAGCCTTCCAGAAGGTTTGACCTTAAGCGCAGATGGCCTGCTTAGCGGAACACCCACTCTAAAACAAGCAACTGAGCTTTCATACCTGATACACGATGAAGAAAACAAAACTATCTCTACAGTATTCAACGTTGAAGTGTTCGAAGAAGAGGACTTCGATGTTGTTCAATGCGGAGATATCGTAGACCTAAAACATTCAATCGACGAATCAATCATTAATGACTCTAGGTTCAATGGGATTGAGACGGATAAATACACGAGCTTCGTTAACACAGGCACAACTATTGTTATTGGAAGCAATAAACAATATGATTTTACTTCAATAACCGGAAGTGGCTATGACCTTTGGCCGGGAGATAAAATTCGAACGGAATGGAGTAACCACGGTAATAAAGCAATCAATTTTCAGCCTAACATATCCGTGACACAATCAGGCCGAATAATTTATTCAGACCAGTCGCAATGGTTTAAAAGCACAGAAATTGAGTTACTCCCAGGAGCAACAGCTTCAAGCGAGTGGGTTGTCGAATACCCACTGTCAGCATATTTGATTAATGTTAACTCTAATTTTGCGAACAATAAGAGCCTGGTACTTAATAAAATTCAGCTAGTAGAGAACGCTAGACCTTTGACCGATATATGTAGAAGAGAGTTTTAGAGCTCGAAACACAAAGTATTAGGTATATTGAGAGTAGTGCCCTCTACTTGGCATATTTTCATTTATTTTTATCCCTAAAGGAGCAATAAAGCCACTATGCCATTACTTTTACGCTTATCAGCGGTGTTTTTTATCTTGTTATCGACACAAGTTTTGGCGGCTGAAGAAACATTTATTTCGTTTGATTTTGAAAAAGGAAAAATAGAGAACGGGTTTGATGATTGGCGCTATGTAGATAAAAACAGTAATCCGTGTGACGTATACAATGGTCAAAATCAATCCAAACTGTGTGGCCCGGACGGTTTAAAGATTTACCCATATTACAATTCCGCTAACAATAACCACATCGGTTGGTTGCGGTACGGGTTCATCGACGGTGTTTCTACTCCCTCTGTTTCAGGAAGTGCACTAAAGGTTCAGTATACGGGTGGCGCATATCAATCTGAAAACGGAGTCATGTTTGAGGGCATCGAGGCTCGTTCGAAAAGTGATGTATCTTATGTTGAAGCAATATCACTAGAAAACTCAGAGTCAAGAATACAACAATTTCCTGGTGAAATTGCGCTCTACTTCAAAACAAAAACGAATACTACGAAATTTGAAGCACTGCAAAATAAAAATAGGCTCTCGGTGTGGATACTCATGCCACACAGAACCTTAGATTTGGATGATTACAAAAAATCCAATATAAATAGGCCCGATCAGCGCATAGCATGGTACCCGTTCATAAACACTTCGAAAGGCGGGCACTACTATCATCATGCCTCAAATATTCCCATGGGGGGTTGGACAAAAATTCAGTTTGATGCTCATCCGACGCACCATAACTCTGGCGCTAAGAATAGGTATAGTGCATTCAACGTTGGAGGATATGAATATGCTGGGAGTGATACCAACTATTTTAATAATATCGCGACCTTTGCAATAAGAGTTCATGCCACTGCAAATCAACCACTCATGTCATATTACTATATTGATGAAATCACTACAGACTATGTACCTTACGAAAATGAAGAAACAATAAATAACCTAGCAATTGGTTACGACCCAGAGTCTGATTTTTTTGATATAAGCTTCGAAGATAAATATCGCTGTCGAGAGTGCAATGCTAAATATGAAGTAAGATATTCATTTGAACCAATCACAAATGCAAATTTTGATGTGGCAAGTATCCCAAGAGAAGTCATTAATTTTGAGCGTGCTAAATCAAACACAGAAGGTATTATCTACAAGCCTGAACCAGGATATAATATTTTGTGGGCTGCAATGAGACTCCAAGAAAACGATGAAAAACAGCTAACACCGTATCAGAGAGTTTTCTTTGCCGTTAAAGATATCTCTAGCAGGAGTAATATAACTCCACAAGAAAGTGATGAAGAAACCGTCTTTGTGCCAGATATGGGAAGCGTGAAAAAGAAAGACCTTATCAAGACAATAAGCTACGATACTATCCCAGTCACCTACCCTTTATTTATTCCTGTCCCCACGTTAAAAGATCCGATCGTCGATAAGCCCTATTCAGCCAAGTTGAGTGCTCTGGGAGGTGTTAAGCCTTATCGCTTTGAAGTGAGTCATCTTCCCCCAGGACTGCGCATGTCAGATGGAGGACAAATAGATGGTATTCCCTTGCTAAGCGGCGAATTTAATATTCGATTAAAAGTAGTTGACTCAACCAATGCGACGCAAAAAAGAACCTTCAAAGTTAATGTAAAAAGTATAAAAGACTTCCTTACTTCACATTGTGGAACTATCGTTGATTTTTCATTAAGAGAAAATGAAGGAAGAATTCAGGATGCACGGTTTAACACCGTAATAAATGACAAATACACGGGCTTTATAGAGGATGGTGCTACTATCATTACCGGAAAAAATAAAGACTATAATTATCAGGGTGCTTCAGGCAAAGGATTTGTGCTAAACCAGGGTGATATCGTCCGTTTGATTTGGAAAAATAAATCTGACAGGACTCAAGAGTTTGCTCCGCGGATATCGTTTGTCCACGATGGTCGTTTTACATACAAACACACCAAAGATTGGCGATATGCCAGTAAAGTACAGATTAAACCAAATGACAAAGCGGTGAGTGAATTGTTGATAGAAAAAACAATAAGCAGCAAATTTATCAATGTTAATGTTAACAAGCCCAACAACAGAGCATTGGTTTTGGAAAGAATCGAGTTTTTAGAAAAAGAAAGAAGTAAAGAAGAAGTATGTATTCCCTACTTTCTCTAAACAACCTGCTTTGCACACCAATCCCAGCTATACTTGCTAAACTGCTGCGACCGCTTTTCTCTGTTTCTCTGTGCAGTTAGAACCCGAATTAGCGCGCTATACGTGGCTTGAACATCTTCACATGCTACCATTTCCCCTAGGTCACTTTCACTATTCATGATTTCTGGGACACTTCCAACGCTTGTCGCCACCGCGGGACATCCTGTCGCTAATGCTTCCGTAAGCACATTCGGACTGCCTTCTCCACGGCTTGACAAGCAAAACACATCAGCAGCGTTGTACCAATCAACAAGTCTTTCATTTGGGATGGCACCGACGAAATGAACCCTGTCGGCTAAACCCATATCCGAAACAAATTTGTTTAGCTGCTTACGGAAATCACCTTCGGCCCCCTCAGCCCCCAAGACGTAAAAATGTGTATTGTCGAAACCTTTTTCGGATTTTACTAAATTGAGAGCCTTGATTACCACATCGAACCCTTTTCGATAGATTAGCGCCCCAACACCAAGAACAATCTTTATATCTTGAGGCAATCCTAACAACTCTCTACAAGACGCCTGATTTTTGTAAAAAAATGTATCTACATCAACGCCGTTTCTTACAACCGCTGTCTTGCTTCGCGTTTTTGCAATTTTGTCAGCCGTTTCTGCCATTTCTTCACTTAACGATATCACCTTATCAACACGCGCCAAGTATTTAGCAACTATACGCTGCCTTACACCTCCATCCTGTTGATGAAAAGCCTCCATGCCTCTTAGTGTCACTCTATAAGGCACTTTATATTTGCGACTTAAGTAATCACCAGTAGGCAAATCTGGAAACGTCCAATGAAGGTCAACCAAATCAAACCGTGACTCAAGAGCGTCAACTACGTCTTTTACGGCGCGCTTGTAAGTAACTATCTCCAACTCTTTCAAATATCCAGGTATTGAAAGGTATCTAGGGTGATAGATAGTTAAGTTTCCTCTCTTTGTTTGAAAAGGTACATTTTCAAGATGCCTAAACTTGCTTAAGTATTTATGCACTGGAGACCAAGGAATTGGATTTACCACCGTTACATCTGCATATTTCGACATTGCATTTAAACGATTAAATACAAAAATCCCATGATTAGGTTTTTCTGGGTTAGGAAAAAGGTAGCTGAGCGCCAGTATTTTTTTCCGTTTAGTCGTTTTCATTTTTAACGTCAAAACTCATCTCTTTTAATAAGTACTTGGAGCCAAAGTAAGATAAATGGCCGCCGTCACGATATAGTGGCAATCCATTTGCCGAAACTCTACATTGCTGTTCGTCACAAAGTAACGAGTCCAGCCTTTTAACCTCAATTATTTTTTCTAGCTCATCCATAATGGCCAAAACGTCACGCTGGTTTTCGAGGTAATCGGCTTTTTGAATAGAGCAACTATCTGCAAAAAGTATAATCGGCCCGAGTAGTCGTTCTAAGGAAGATGCGAATAAGTCCCCGATGTGAGATCATAGCTGCATAGTAAATCACAGCCATTACCGCCCATGAGCCAACAGTTAACTTTTGCCGATAGCGAGTTTTCCAGCAAGCGCCGTCAGACCCGTA
>Ga0208684_1000147_pt1 | contig 65290 bp, 86 predicted proteins | sample MalvireepMed_b05_FD_184245 | JGI IMG/M metagenome (GOLD analysis project Ga0208684, IMG submission 184245) | Marine viral communities from the Global Malaspina Expedition - Malaspina viral metaG DeepMed_b05 (SPAdes) (version 2) | ecosystem: Environmental > Aquatic > Marine > Oceanic | place... | reverse complement strand
CTAATGAAATACGAGATCATGTTCTTCTCCAATGGTAATACGGCTGTGTTCAAGGATGGCTCCCAGGCTCCGGAGCTACAGGAGTCCTGGCTGCGCCTCTTCGTAGGATTCCTGAGAGAGAAGGGTGTGGATCCAGAGGACTGCAACTTCAAGATGCCCTCGGGTCAATTCGCTCGATGGTCGGATGATAACTGGAGTATGCCATCTGTGATGCTCTCAGGATCTGTGGAACTTCATAAAGGGATTGATGTTGCTAAGATATCCATCCTGAAGTCCGAGGGTAAAATTTCGTTCATACGAGAAGTCCGTCGATTGACTGGAATGGGTCTCCGTGAGGTTAAGTCACAGGTCGATGAGATGTGGAACGAGTGGTAATAGTATGTCTCCGCACTTGACCCCATGGTATCATTCTTAGTAGATCGACCAGGGGAGAAGGGGGAATGATGCGTGAGTACATAATCTTCAAGTATCAGGTCGATAACCAGGACTACGTGGAGGCCTACCCAATCCATCGGAGATCTATGCGAGGACGGCTCGTTTGGGGAGCGATGGAGACGGCTTACTCAGGTGAGTGGGGACTGGTAACGTCCGAGAGCAGGAATCAGGCTCGCAAGGCTGCCTACATTAACTGGATCGACTGGACGGCCAAGGGCTTCAATCACTTCCCCATCTCCCTCCCCCACGTTCTTCATGATCAATATGTAGTCTCAGTATAATTGAGGAGGCCGTCCGGGTGAAGTGACTTCGTGTCACCTCGTCCTGGACGGCCTTCCCTTTTTTACTCCGTTGATACTTGGCGAGCCTGGCGCTGGTGGTACTCCCGGTACTTCCTTCGGGCGATGCTTGGCCTCTCCGGCCAGATGAGGTTACCCGCCTGGGCTCTCCTCATGGCGTTCCGCGTTCTTATGGGCCTCTTTAATTTCGTCGACAATTCTATTATATTCCTCCTTAGAGATTCGGATGCCGTCTGCATAATAAGTCGCTGGCCCCTGGATGAACTCCCTCTGATTATTGGAGACGGTAGGCCATCCCTTCAGAAGGGCTCCGCAGTGAATGCACTTAGTGACCTCGGTTAGTGTGCATTCCCAGCTACCTAGAGTGTGACCCTCTGGACATGAGAGAGATGAATGGAATGGGAGTGGATCTACCACGCTAACTGTGGTGCAGTAACAGTGACAGAGGGATCCAGACTTGAGTCTCCCAATTCGATGAGCCTGATGGGTCTCTAAGTAGAGGATTTCACCGCAGCAGCATGCAATGTGATGATTAGGGTCTGCCTTAAAGAGGCTGGTGACGTCGATTACGTCTGTCTCTATGTGAAGATTCTTCATACTTTGTCCTGAATGTATCCCTCACGCTGGGAGAATAGCTTGGCGACCTCCTCCCCAATGTATAAGGCGTGGTCGACTCGGCTGATATATCCATTGAGCCTCAGTCTCAGAGCCCTGGGGCTCGCAGCCTCGATCTGCCTAATGATGTCCCCATCAGGACTGTATATGTCAGCCACTCCGGTTCCCTCCCACCTTAGAACAATGTTCCCTCGTGGGTCTACGTCGAAGCGGGTCTGTATCCGGAGCATCTCCTCGTTAGATCGATAGCGAGCTTCCTCCCAGTTCTCCTCATAAATGTGTGCCGAGGTCGACAGGATCCCGAGTGGGCCTGGCTCGACGTCTAACTCCTGGGCTATCATGTTCTGAAGAGAGGCCAGGCCTGATGCGTTATAGGGCCAGGCTCGGAACATGTCGTTGCTTCGGATGGTGGCGAACAGGTGGAGGCTCTCGTCTCGTATCATCCCCTGGATCGAGGTTAGGCATGGGGGATCATCCACGAAGGCGTCGTCATATGGCACCCAGAGAGATGCGTAGGCGCTCCTCGATTCCGGCTTGCTCTTCAGTTTGGACACCATTAGCTCCACCTGGTTGCCTCCTAGTGTGGAGAGCAGCCGAGGCCCGTACTGATAGGAGACGTCCGGATCCTCCACCGAGGATGTGAACTTGTTAATGTAGGCCTGTAGTCCGGGGATATCAAAGGGAGCCCATTCAGGTATGTCAGGATACTGACCTCCCTCAGTTCCAATTACAGAAGTGAGCCCCACGATCTCCCTCTGCCTGGAGCCGAAGCTGGTTCCGGTCACCCTACCGTTTCGCATAATGAGATCTAATAATCCGTACCAGGTCTCAAGCATGTTTGGGCCTCGGACGAGATATCCCATGTCCTCCCCAGGCATCTGATCCTGATGGGGGATCTCGCGTGGAGGAAAGTATTTAGCTTTCCTGGGAGGTGGGCCTGGATCCAAGCTGTATACCTGCTCCTGGGTTATCGTGGAGACATTGTTGGAGAAACATATGGTGACATCCTCCAGGACGCTCCGAACATCGTCATCGCTGAATCGAGGATCTAGGAAGGTAGGTAGGGAGTCCATTCTCCTTGATCCCCACAGTTCGCTAAGTGCGCTCTTGCTGTCGGAGGATACATTAACCCCAGCCAACTCAGACTGGCACCTTCCTGTCACGATTAGTGTTCGAATCCTGGGGTTGGCCAGGAGGTTCTCAAGGATGTAGTTGATCCCATCCCTGGAATACAGATTACCAATGCAATTAAAATGGTATCCCCATCTGAGCCGTGTGTGTTCTCTCGGAGTCCACAGTGAGCATATCGCTATCCCGCTATCGGGATCCCCCAGGATCAGCTGATCTTTCATTGTCACAGGCCAGTCATCCATTGTCTCTTCCTCCATAAATCTTCCATAATGCGGCTAGCCCCTTAGGGCATTTAAAGTCTCCGCTCTCGCCGACGAAAAATAGATCGATAAGCGCTGATATCCTCTCCTTCAGTGTGAGTGGTGCAATGTGAAGCTCCTTCGCTATCTCTGTAGGGGCCATTCCGGACGCGAGGAGAGCCATTAGCTTGGTAGTAGGGGGATCCATCTGGCTGAATACGTACCTGAAGAATCTATCGTGGGTCTCAATGAGATCCGAGCTCAGTAAGACAATGGTAGACCGTGTTCCAATCATCCCCTGTGGCAGGCGTGCTGGAGCTTCGGATCTTGAGTCAGGGCGGTATCCGCAGTTCATGCAGTGTGGATCAGATCCATACTGGTCGTCTCGATCTTCGATGAGTCCGTTACATTTAGGGCACATGGCTTCCTCCCACTAATTTATAAGATTAAGACGGAAGGCCGATGCCACGGCGTGAGGCTGGTTGTTCACTCCCAGCACATTAAAGATTACGTTGATCTCCCTCTTCACGGTAGTGGGACTGATGGACTCCCCTGTCGCTATCTCCCGGTTAGTCTGCCCCTCAGCCATCCGTCTCAGAATGGAGATCCTGCGCCCGTCTAGTCCCTCCTTGAGCTTAGCTTCTAGTGACCATCCATAGATCCGTCTGTATCCCATGTCAATGGACAGCACGTCCTTGATATCCAGTTTTATCGTGGCGATGGGCTTCCCCAGCCCTTTGTTCGTCAGATAATGAATAACAGCCTTATCCTCATCTGTGTTTCGGGGTATCTCGATTTGCACAGACACAGTCGGGCTTGTCATGGGAATCCTCCTAGACTCAGCCGTTAAGCTCATCTTTAGTAGGTCGATTAGGCCCGAGGATGGGATTCGGAAGGTGGAAGTATCGATCCAGATCGAGTGGGAGCAGGTTGCGACCAATAACGTACTTTATGCCTGAGGCTATCATTAGGAGTGGGCAGATATCACAGTCAAGCGCTGACCTGTCTCGTGAGTCCCAGAAGTACATTACGGCTCCATTAATCGATACTCCATGGGCAGCCGCATGTGCGATGGCATTCATCTCAGCGTGGATGACTCTCTTGCAATTCCGTCCCTGTTCGTTTAGAATGCAGAGTGGCTCCCCTCCATCATTGAAACAGTGAACCGTTCCTGAAGGGGATCCGTTATAGCCAGTGGCGAGGATCCTGTTGTCCTTAACCAGGACGGCTCCTACACTGGCTCGTGGGCACGTGGATCGAGTGGCCACCTGTTCGGCTATGTTAATAAAGTACTCCGGCCATCGTGGTCGTGTCATTAATCCTCCATAGGGACGATATTAGTAGTGCTGGGATCGCGCTGCGACCATCCCTCATCGAGGATTATAACCGGCTTAGCTGGAGATAGTAAAGCCCTGTGAATCATGTGGACAATCATGCTGTGGCAGTCCTCTACGATCCCGTAGTCTCGCTTGACCACGTGAATAGGGATATCCACTAGTTTCAGGGCCTCCCCTCCATCAAAGCCGAGGATACCAATCGTCCTAATCCCAATCCCTCTGCACTTGTGAAGCAGATGAAGGATGTTCTTCGAATTACCAGATCCGCTGAACACGATAACGCAGGGTGATACATAAGGACAAGATCGCCAGTCTGGTATCTGTCGAGATAGGGAGAACTGGTATCCGAAGTCGTTTGAGAGGGCCGTGATTGATGGGGACTGAGCAGACAGGTCGACATTAACCTTACCTGCATCGGTTAGGTGAAGGGCTAGATGGGATGCGTTAGCCGCGCTTCCCCCGTTCCCTGCTATATAAATAAGGTCAGACTGCTGAATCTCCAGGAGGGCCTCCTTCACGAAGGCGTGGGGGATGGAGCTAGCGGCATCCCGCATCTCCCGCTTGTATTGGGATAGTATGTTCTCCATCATGATGGAATTGTCTCCGAGCGGATCGAGATTTGATTAGCTAGCCGCTCGGATCGTAGGGCAGAGGCGTAGGCTATAAGCTCTCGCCCGGCGAGCTCCAGCTGGCCCTCATTAGGAGCCGGTTCCTTGGACATCCTGATGTTGAATTTGACATCGTTCTCCGATGGGAACTCAATGAAAACTTTGGTTGGCTTTGGCATCTGTTACCTCGCAACTGCATTTTAGTGTGATCCTCTTCCACCCATCCACCTCTTCCTGCTGGGAGATGAGTGACCAAGGCTTGAACTCAGTGGAATGCGTGTGATGATCCTGATGTGTTCCATACAGTTGGGATCGGTCAACCGTATAAATCCCCCGAGCCACGAGATCATCATCTATAACTAGTCCGCAGGGGAACTCCCAACACCAATCGACTTTATTCAGTTCAGGCTCGCACATTCCAGGGATAACCAGACAGGCGAGCAGGCTCGGTGTCTTTATGTATTCCATTATCCCTTCTCCATGGTGTCCTTCATCCGCTTGGTGTTTATATAGAGGTCGGAGTCGGGATCCGATATGCCTCCATCCGCGAAGAATCTCTGATTGTCCCAGATAGCCTTCTCGATGGGATATTTGGGTCTCCATCCGGTGAAGGCCGAGATCCGATTGCCGACCATTTTGTAGTGCCTGCCGTCCACGATGTCATGGTTAACCGTTATCTCAGCAGGGATGAGATCCTTTACCATGAGTGCGAGCTCAATGGCCGTGTGATGCCCGAATGTGGCATTAAACACGGGCTCGTTCTCCACGTAGATGTCCAGAAGGAACTTATAGAGATCCGCGATGTCTCGGACATGTATGTTGCTCCTCCACTGGTCTCCCCCATGCACCAGAATGTTCTTGTGGAAAAAGGCCTGCTTGCAGAACACATTCACGATGGTGTCCAGTCTCATCCTGGGTGAGGGGCCGCAGGCTGTAGCGGATCGGATGGAGGTCACCCTCATAGAGTGCTTATACTGCTCTACGACCTTCTCCCCCAGCAGCTTCATTTGAGCGTAGGCCGTCACCGGGTTCGGTGTGCTGTTCTCCGTGCAGGGTTTGTAGCTGGATCCGTAGATGCTGCTTGAGCTCGCATAGATAAATCGGCTCACCCCGGCATCCACAGCCTGCTCGCACAGCATCTGGAGGGCCTGGACGTTAACCTCCCTACTGTACTGTGGATTCATGTCTACTAGGTCGTCGGTAACGATGGCAGCTAGGTGGATTACGTCCGTCACTCCTTTCAGTGCGTCTCTGACGATGAACTTATCCCGAATGTCCCCCACGTGAAACTCGATGTTGGGAGTCCCCATGATCGGATTCCCAAAGGCCATCGTCTCCAGCACTCTGACTGGATATAGCTTGGCAACCAATGGAGCGAGGACGCTCCCAATGTATCCCGAGCCCCCGGTGATGAGAACTAGTCTGTCTGACATTCTGCCTCCTCTATGATATCAATGATCTCTCTACGAGTGACCGCTCGGCTGTTGCCTGGTATTCCCACCTGGATGGATCCGGCCAGATTTCCAATGAATCCAATCACGTCTATGGGAGCGCTTATAGAAGCCAGGCCTGCCGTCCATCCCAGGAATGCGTCCCCGGCTCCCATCCGGTCTGTGGCGATAGATGGACTCGGTGTGTATTCCTTCATGTCCCAGCCGTCGAAAATGATGCATCCTCGGTGACCTCGGGTCACAGCCAGATATCGGCACTTCATGTCACGATACCACTCCCTAATCATATCAACGAGATCTCCGTACTGATCTTCCCCAGCCAGGCGCATCTCCCCCTCATCCACAACAACGTAGTCTGCTGATGGCCACTTACGCAGAGTGTTGAATCCGTAGTTAAGGGAGTTGGCCTGGACGGTGAGCGCCAGGAATCCCTCATGTCGACCAGAAATCCGGATGGCCATCTCATTGGAGATAAGTCCGTGTCCGAAGTCGGCTATACATATCATCTCGCTCCCGCAGTTGAGTATCCGATTCATGGATTCTTGACTGAGCGGAGGGACTGTGATATGATCCGAGATTGAGAAGAGCTTGGTTCCGAAGGGTATATCTAGATATCTAGACTTATTCACCGGGCTGGAGGTGATCACCTCCTCGTTTAGATTCACCGTGCAGGACTCCCTGAGGTGATTCATCACAGCCATAATTCCACCCATCCACACATCCTCCCCTCTGCAAATATATGATATGGTGTTCTCCTTAGGAGATTTACCGGCTGGCTCCACGTAGGTATATTTATCCTGGATGCTCTCTCCGACTCCGGTGACGGTGACCAGACTGGCGACGTCTATCCAGTTAATAATCATCTCCCCCGTCCATCTGTCTGGTAATGTGACCTTAGGAGAGGGCCTGCGAATCCGCTCGATATACTCGGAGGAGGATCCTAATCTGTGAGCAGTGTACTTCAGTCTAGTTCCCACCTGGTTGCACGCCTCGATCTCAGCCTCTGATCCTTTGGAGTTATCCTCACGGTGATCGTCCCCTCGGACAAAGAATCGGGGCTTCATGGCGTGGATTAGCGGAACGGCAGTTGGGTCATCCACAATAATGACGCCATTCACGAATCCCAGGCTATCAATTATCTCGGCTCTCGCGTTCGCCGTCATTATGGGCCTGGAGCTCCCCTTGGCCTCCTTTACGTATTTATCTGAGGTAATCCCAACGAATAACGCGGTTCCTAGGTCTCGTGCGGCCTTCAGGTGCGCTATGTGCCCAGGATGAAGGATGTCGAAGCATCCATGTGCGAGGATAACGGCCTCCTGAGCATAGTCGTCGGACAAGGCTTGAGGAATGAACTCTATGTCATAGATCATATTAGATCCTTCCTGTAGGCTGGGAATGATTCTCCCGCCTTCTCAAGGTACTCATAAGCCTCCTGATCGAAGACGCGGGTTGAGATATAATAAGGGATTCGATTGGGAGAGAAGCTCTCTTTAAATCTCATCAGGCTCTCCGGCCTGCCTCCACCGAGATATAGATAATCGAATCCACTCCGGAAGTGATTCATGATTGCCCAAATGATGGCATGATTGGGGTGGTGCTGAAGCCGAGTGGGATTGGAGGCCGAGAGGAAGTAGAAGAGCCGGGTTCCGTCTATGATATAGAGGTGAGCAGAGCACAGATTACCCTCTAAATCATAGGCCCCAAGGCAGTAGGTGTCGGAGTCCCCTTGCTTATTCATGAGCGTGTTGAAGTAGGGCCGGGGGAACAGGAAGTATGGATCTCTCCCTTTATCTCGTGTAGACTGATGATACAGATACATGAATTTCTTCATGGAGGTGATACGGACGGTGAGTCCGCTCTCCTCGGATCGTCGCAGATTATTACGAAGAGATGGAGAGAAGCCGTCCCAATACCTACTGGGAGGCAGGCCCAGGTCGATCACCACATTATCTCGGACTAGCGTGGAGTTATAGTGTTCAGCTGGGGGAGGAGTCGACCAGGGGAACACTCGTATGAACTCTGAAACGATTCCATTGTGCCAGGCGTACTCGTCGAAGTGAGTGCAGAATCCCTCCATTAGTTCCTGTCTGTGCTTGGGATCCTGCGTACTCATCCAGAATCCACCGAAGTCGAATGCCGAGGTTATGTCGGTCATTCTGGTGTTCGGTATGTCTCGTCTGATGTAGGGATGTATTATGATCCCGTTATCGTTCCTGAATACTGCGAGCTCGGCAGTTCCCTTGTCCAGACGAGTAGAGTTCTTCACCCATCGCTGCGTGGCGTAGATTGAGGAATAGACGGGAGTATTAACCTGATCCCATAGGGAGTCCCACTCCTTCTTCTGACGAACTATGGTGAGCGAGTGCATTACTTCACCATCGCGGGAGCCAGGCCGAATTTATCCTGGATCTGCCCCAGCTGCTCGAAGGGATAGTCTCGGAGCCGCTCGTACTCAATCCTAGATATAAGATCGTGGGGTATTCTGGACACCTGCTGCTCCATGAGATGATGAGTGGCCCTCACCTGTGCCCGCACCCTGTCCTGCACCTTATAGTTAGCAGTCTCATCGGGGAGAGGAGGCTTGAATCCATAGTGCCACTTCCCCTCAGCATCCATGGCCTCAAGAGTGCCCTCGACTACGTCCTGCATCCTCCGGTGTATGTAGAGGAATCTGCTCCCTGGTATGGCCCTGGCCACATCGGAGGCGTGGAATCCCATCCCGGCGCACTTAAACACGAGCGGCATCCCATCGAAATCTACCTGCATCGCCTTCAGGATCTCGTTTAGCTCCCTCCAGGGGACATCGTTGATCGCGCTGTCGGCCATGGGAGCGTCGAGGTTAAAGAACCTTCTCCAGAACCATCCAAACTCATGGGGATCACTGAGCAGGGGAGTATTGCCATACTTGGATTCGAATGAGATCTCCCTGGTGAACAGCCCCATCCCCTTCCCAATCTCAATTCCTCGGGAGGGGTTGTCTGGAAACTTAGCCATGAAGTTGTTTATGAAGCCGACCTTAAAGTGAGCGCATAGCATCTGGTAGAGGAATGTGGTTCCGGATCGCTGGTTGCCCAGGATGAAAATGAACATTAGCCTCTCCTTGGTGCATAAAGGACGATTATGAGTATGATCACAAGGGCCAGGGATATAATGTCGGCTAAGGTGAAGTCGAGCATTATCCCTGCACGTTATCTAGGAAGATGAGTTCGTCCTCCATCCAAATCTCGGCTCCTCGGTTGAAGGTCATGTGCTGCCCATTTGGTAGCATGACGTGTATTATCGCTCGTCCGCGTCTCCCCTCCCCACCCTTAGTTACGTGGAGCGACCTCACTCTGTCTGTAACATCCTTCCCCCACAGCTTTATCTTGTAAACGCCTGCGCCGTGTTCCGTCTTCGCCATCTCTCCTCCCCTTATAGGAAATTCACGTGTAGATCTGAACTGGGAGTCCCCAGGTTGCTGGCCCAGGCAGGTATCCCTTCCTTCTTAATCCCCCATAGTATCTTATTAAGGGGATGAGGTCGGCAGGCTGCTGGGCAGTGATTCAGGTTAATGGAGTCGATCATCCTCCTTCTCTCTTCAGAATGCCAGATCTCCGCGAAGCCCATCTTATAGATGTTGAATGGCCCCTCCTCCGGTGTGCTCTTCCCCTGGATCTCGTCTAGCTCGCTCCTAACCAGGGGCTGAGTGGCATATGTTCCTCCAAGCTTGATCGGGCCGCAGATATCGAAGTTTCCATTCTCGTGGATGTATGCCTCGAAGGGAAGAGCGATGCAGGACACATAGTCCCTGCCATCGTTGAAGTCGTGAGGCAAGGCCTCCTGGAACTGCTCTCGTTTGGCGTAGACCTGAAAGGTGTCCGTCTGAAGGGCCTCGCAGGCCTTCAGTATAGGCTCCAGTTCCTCCAGATCAATGGCATTCCGTGGTCGAGTATCAGTCACCCTGCGCCCGTGGAATGGGGATCGGTTGATGACCGGTTTAATGGAGAAGTAATCTGCCTTAATCGTATCGCGCACCAGCAGCGCTTGCTCGGGCAGCTCTCTATAATTCCACTGATGTGTGGCACATTGGATCCCGACAGTTGGAAGTGAGTTGATCCCCCGTATATCCCTTTGGTCAGCGAACAATCGCATGTTCTCGATGCATCTCTCGAACTCGTGCTGTGCAGAGTCATGCTGCAATCCGTGGGTAAGCTGATAAGTCTCCCAGTTAGCTCCATTTAGTGTCATCCTTACGAACGTAGCATACTTCAGGAGCATCTCCGCTCGATCTTCGTCCAGATAGCTCGCGTTGGTGAATATCCCAATCTCCAGCCCCAGCTTCCCGATTTGCTGGATGATCTCCCCAGCCATGGGATGACTAAGGGGTTCCCCATTGCCTACTATGGTCACGGCCTTGAGTCCGTATCCCTTCATCTCACTAAGGAACTGCACCAGCCTATAGGGATCAATCATGTCGGGCCTGGCGTGCTGCTGCATTTGAGCAATACTACACCAAGGACAGCGATGGTTACATCCGTTGATGAGACCGATTTGCATGTGGACGGGGTAGGTGTCCCCCGTTTCTATCCATTGATTAAGGCTCTCCTTGTGGTGAAAGACCTTGTCGAAGCTAAGTCGATCCATCGTATATCTCCTTAGATAAGATCCCAGCAGGCGAGGGTGCGCAGGAACTCAGGCTTAAGGGCATACAATGGGATGTATCTCTGGAGCCATCCACCAAGGACGGTGAGTGATGCGCACACGTCTAGCAATAGAACTCCTGTATGGTCTGGATGACGAAATCCACCTGGTCTTCAGTGAGGTACTGATGAACAGGCAGACTGAGGATTCGCTCGGCCTGCCGCTCAGCAATAGGGAAGTCCCCCTCTTTATATCCAAGGAATGAGAATCCCGGCTGTATGTGGACAGGTATGGGATAGTGGATCTTGGTCTCAATCTCGTGTTTCTCAAGCCACGCCTGCATTCCATCCCTATCGTCTCTTATCTGGATGACGTAGGTGTGAAATACCTCTTTCAGGGAGGGATATCTGGGAGGGATAATGATCTCATCGTAGCCTGCCAGGCCTTCATCGTATCTCTTGGCATTTCCAATGCGAGCCGAGGTGAGCTCGTATAAGGTCTTCAGACAGTGGAACCCCACGATGGCCTGGATGCTGGAGAGTCGATGATTATATCCCGGCATCGTGCAGAGATCTCTAGTGGCCAGTCCGTGATTGCGAAGGAGTCGGATCGTGTCGGCCAGGGCTTTATCGTTAGTGGTGATCACACCTCCGTCTCCCCACACGTTAATGTTCTTGAGTGGATGCAGGGAGAAGGCCGCTGCTCGTCCGAGGGATCCCACGGGTCTGCCTCCCACGCTTCCACCAATGGCCTGAGCCGCGTCTTCGATAATGATTGATGGAAGCACATTCATGGCCTCCGAGACAGGCCGTCCTGTTAGGTGAACCGGCACTATTGCTCTGCCCTCCTCGAAAGGCTCGTAGAAGGGAGTGGAGCTCATTAAATAGTCCTCCTCCACATCGCATAGTTCTACCTTAACATCAGCCTGGATCATGGCCCCAACCGTAGCTAGGAAGGTATTGGTCGGAGTCACGGCTGACTTGATACCCAGCGCCTTGTAGATAAGGAACAGGGCATCTGTTCCATTAGATACCCCTATGGCGTGCTTGGTTCCGGCGACCTGGGCGAATGCCTCCTCGAATCGATCTACCCAATCTCCGAGGGTATAATCCCCCTTATCGAGCAGAGTCATGATATCCCTCAGGATATCGGTTGTCAAGGAGGAGGCCCCTCCGAACTGTTTATTCAGGTAGCTGTATTCCACCCGCATCTGGTTCATCTCCATCATTAATGATTATATCAGGCTCTTTATAGAGGATCTCGTCCTCTCCTCTCCATGCATCTTTATGGAGGGCCATCTCGTCGTAAATCTGACCGATGACATCTCGGTTCTCAGGGGTATCGGGATTGGGATTCGCCTCTCCCACCTTCTTCCATGTCTGCGTCGGCGGTCTCAGCAGCGTGATGAATGTATTAGTATTCTGCCAGAGTCTGAATCCCACTAGCTCAAACTTACGGAATATGTGCTCTTCTTTATTAGTTACGATGGCCTCTGGAATGAGTGTAGGGCCTCCAGCGGCTCGGAGGGCTCCCACATGGAACAGGACGCAGTTGATGGATATCCAGTTGAGAGGAATGATCCCCTGATGAGGATATACCATTGGTGACTGCACTCGGGGTATGGAGCCGTCCTCCTCGGTTATCACCTGATTATACCATGGAGCTATTAGGGGAGGCCCGGCTCGCACCAGGTCAACGATTAGGGAGTGATCATCACACAGGATATCGTTATCGACCATTAACATGTAGTCCCAGCCGCCTGCCATTGCCAATGCGATAGCGTCGTTCCTCATGAAGGGAACTCCCTCATTTGGTCGAATGCACACATTCCGTATTACGGAGAACCCCACATCCATCCCTCGGTCAGCCGCATACAGCATCGTCTTAGTCAGGTGCTCCAGGCAGCCTGGTAGGAAGTCGGTTCCGATGGCGATGACCACGACTCGTGTGAGTGAGAGTCCCATCATGGTATCATCGCTGATCATCCGGATCCCCTCGAACCCGCTGTAATCAGATGAAGTTGACATGTTCCACCTTATCCTGTCTCTCCGTGATTACCAGATTCCCCTTCTTCATTTGGTCTAGGGAGGTATTCACTCGGTGCTGGAGGCACAGCGTGCCGCAACTCTTCTGCGCATTAAACTCGTCTGAGGCGAGGTAATCCATGACCTCCCAGTATCGAGGAGACTGCCAGATGTCCCACCATCGATCCTCACAGATGTTCCCAATGTGGAACTTGGCGTATCTGTCGTTAAAGAGCATCCCGCAGGGAGCCACCAGGCCGGATCCGCTGATCTGGATCATGAATGGAGCTCCATAGCAGCGTTGATACGATCGAGTTCCTTCTTCATTAATTTTCGACCACTTAACGACGCATCTAAAATCCTTAGTAGAAAGATGCTCGGCAGCACGGAGATTACTGTCAAGATCCCGGTAACGATTATAATCAATGCCAAGATTGCCATACTCATCGTCAGAGCAATGTTTAATAACTGCATAGTCGACTCCCAGGTCTAATCCCAGTTGCGCGAAGGGCAGGATCTGATCAGCGTCCTGTGGCATCAGTACCATCTGAATCCCAATGGTAACAGGCAGGCTGTGCTTCCGCTTTATCCTGACGGCTGTTCGGATGTTCTCCGTCACCCTGTCGTACCAGGCCTCTTTCACCCCCATTATCTCGGCGTATCTCTCCCTCGTTCCCGCTGAGAAGTTGATACGTAGATAGGTGAGGGCTGGGAGGACTTCCTGGAGGAGAGCCTCATCGAACCTAAACCCGTTAGTACCAGAAGCCATACTGATACCCAGAGAATGACCTCTAGTGATTGTCCGTCCGTAACAAGGAGAAAGGAGGGACTCACCATCAGATACAAGGCTAATGCCGCGTACGCCCATACGGGCCGAGTCCTCAAGGAACGCATTCATCACCTCCCAGGTTATCTCGTGTCGATCATTCTCCTGTAACATTGCATAGCAGAATCCACAGGAGGCGTCGCACTGCCGAGTTAGCGCCATATCAATGGTCACAGGCGCGATTCGCATTCCAGATCTCCACTGGATAATCCGGTCTAGGTGCCAGGGGAGCTTATCCCCATCCAGAATCATGTCACTCATCAGGCTTCCTTCAGACGTCGAGCCCAAGCCTCGTAATCCAGTCCGCTGTCAGGGCGGTTGTTAACGTGATTAAGAAGCTCTCGCACAGCGTCCTTGTCCTTCTCGTTCCACTGAGCCTTGGCGGTCAGTCCCTTCACCCTGTTGGTTAGATAGAGAACCGATTCCCATGGTTGCATTATACTTTCACTCCTCTTAGTTTGAGTCTGAGCTTGTTCATATCGCCTCGGGGCTCCAGGAACACTTCTATCCTGTGATCGATGGTACTCCTGAGGGCCGATTCCGCGTTGAGCAGCATGGCTCCCCGCTCCGGTGTAGACAGTGTGGAGCTAGTCATCTTAACGGTGACATGATATCCAGCCACTCGGATTAGATCCGAGGTCGGAGACAGGACTTGAGATATATCGTCAGGATTCAAGAATTCCTCCATCCAGATGCGTAGAGCCCTGGATCCATTGCGCGAGGTGCATAGGATCCGAAGTTATTTAGCTCCTTGGTGGTTCGGTCTCCCGCATCATCAAGCGGATAATGTGGTGGAGACATTACCTTCACGGTGACGTCCGTGTCCACGAAGGGCCGGTGTCCGAAGGCCTCCAATTTTTGGAAATGATACCCTTCGTCCGCTCCGAGGGAATCTCGCCAGAAGTCGGTGGACATCCAGGGCATTAATACCTTGGTCTGAAACAGGAGGAAGGTCAGTGGGACAGATCCTACCATTGCTAGTCCTCTGTTCTTCTCCATTCGGGGTATCCCCTGCCCGTGATCGTCTCCATCCCAGTACTCCATTCTGGGAGAGAGGATGGGCATGAACTTATGCAGCAGGGTCACCAGCGCGTCAGGCTCCGGCATGACATCATTATCTACGTAGAGCAGATACTCATATCCCTGCGTTATCGCCTTTATGTATGCAAGGTTACGCATCGTCCCCAGGCTGTCGTAGGGATTAAAGCATCGGTCATGCTCCTCGTAGAAGCACACATCATATCCGGCGTTATAGGTATGCTCGGCCATCGCTTTAACGGCCTCGAAGCAGCCCTCATGCCAATGATTACCCATGCTGGCGATCAGCGTGGAGAATGGCCTAACATGATGTGGCATGCCTCGGGAGTCTCTGAACTCAAATAGTTCCTTGGCTGACTCACTATCAAACCACCTGAAGGCACGGATTTCAATATCTTTCTCCATATTCTCCTTAGAATGGGCCTGTGAAAGTATTCTGTCGCTGGTCGGCGTCGATGTGATCTATCCCCAGTATCCTGGTCAGAGCATCCATTATGGCCTGAGGCCCAGGATACCATCTCTCTTCCAGGAACTCAGAGGTGGGGATCGAGGAGTGTGGAGCATTTACTCGCTCGAAGGGGATCCCGGCATTGAGGGCCTGCAATGCCAGTTCAGGATTCAGGCTCAGGGAGCGTGGGACTGACTCACAGAAGATGATGCCTCGAGGTTGATTAGGCTCAACTCCTAGAACCTGAGAGCTTATGTTCTGAATTGGAACGACTCTCACATTAATCCCAGGATGCCATGCTTTCATCTGCTTCTGAACCTGAAGTGCGTCGAGGAGGATATCCCCATAAGTTAGCAGGAGGGCATCCACATTAGACATGCACTTGAGAGGAGGGATCTCCTCGTCGTATAGTCGCCTGGGCTCCAGGATGATTGTTATCGGTTTATAGGGATCAAGCGCTCGTTGATATCCAGCGTCATTCACTGGGATGTGAACTTCGATCCCTGGTATCCCTTGGAACATCCGAGCTAAATTCTGAGAGTGCTGAGGCCCCTGCCCCCATCCCCTCCCGATGATCGAGCGTATGACGACATGCTTCATCCTATCAGTTTGATGAGAGTCATTCCACTTAGCAGCGGTATTGATAATGTGCTCGGCAGACAGAGTGAGGAAGTCGCTACGAGCGTGGACGAGAATGGGCCGCACTCCCTCCAGAGCCATTCCTACGCAGGCTCCTGTCAGAGCGAATTCAGACAAGGGAGTTTCTATCACTCGATTAGGGAACTTCTCATTGGCTAGGAGCGTGGTACCGAATATTCCCTTATGATCCGTGACGCCGACACCCAGGATGATGGCCTTATTATCTAAAGCTAGGTATCTCTCCATGCAGTCAGCTATTATGTCCTTGTACTTCACCACGCGACCTCCGGCCAGGGTGATTCCTCAGCCTCTCTGAAGGCATCTGATATTTCCTTGAGGATCCTGGATTCCTCCTGATCTAGGAACGCGCTTACTCCTCTAAGATGAGGGAGTTCGTCCTTATCCATCTCCTTGTTCACTTCCTCCAGAGTCCGATACTCCAGATCCTGATTCATTCCTACGTGCCCCAGGAATCGATAGGTGGGGATGTGGAGATATGCTGGCAGCCTTCCCTCTCTCAGTTCCGAGGTCATTGTTCTCACAGTCTCAGCAGATCCATTGGGAGAGACGGCGACTTTGATCCCCATTGATCCGGGGATGTTAGTCCCTCTCACTCCTATGGGCTGGCGTTGATCCAGAGGAGCGCTCGTGGCGTATCCGTTGTCCTCGCAGACGAAGAGAATAGGCAGATTGTGCAGAGCGGCCATGTTCAGGGACTCGTAGAATTGACCAGTCTCCCGTGCGGCGTCTCCAAAGATGACGATGGCTGCGGCGTCTGATTTACTAGCCTTCAGGGCCATTGCGACTCCTAGCGCCACGGATATACTGGATCCCACTATTGCACTTGTTCCGAGTAGGCCTCCCTCCTCATGAGTTAGGTGCATGGAGCCTCCCCATCCACCTGCGCATCCGGAGGACTTGCCATAGAGTTCCCCAATTAGTCCGGCGATGCTTCCACCCAGGGCTAGATAGTGAGCGTGGCACCTGTGGTTGCTAAGGACTCTATCTTCTGGATAGATACCCAGGGCTATCCCTACGGCAGGCCCTTCCTGTCCAATGGACAGATGTACTGGGCACCTCATCTTACCTTCAGGATATCTTAGCCTGATCTCTTCCTCGACCTTCCTGATGATATACATCCTGAGGTAAATCTCGGACTCAAGACCTAGGCTCATGAGGATCTCTCCCCGTATAGGTTGGAGATAAAGGCATGGATGCCCTCCATTCCTACCGTTCCGGCTGCCGACTCCAGGATATCAGTAGTAGATATCTCTGCTATATGATTAGTGCCGTGTTGCCTGCTGACTACCTGGAGAGATCCACCAGCCTCATCCATGTGTATTTCGGCTAGCTTCTTCTGCCGATTACAGCAGGTGCATCTAATGGATGTTCCGTCTATCATATGTCCTCCGCGTTGGGCATGTCGTCGTCAGTCGGCTCGGGTGTCCCAGCCTCAATCTCACCATCTCGATTGGGGATGCTCCAGGGCATGTACTCCCCATCTACCACGTGAGGCCCATCGGGATCCATGGGAGATCGATTGGGAGGTCGATTTCGCTTCTCGTTTATCTTATCCCAGAGTTCTCGTCTCTCATCAGAGGGGAGGCGATTCGTCGATAGTGGGTAGTGAGGTGCCCCACCGACGACAAGCTGGATGTCGGTATCTATAAAGGGTCGGTGTCCCAGGAACCACAGCTTCTGGAAGTGGAATCCCTCATCTGCGCCAATGGGATCCCGCCAGAAGTCAGGGCCAGTAGCGTTAAAGACGGATGTCCGGAAGAGCAGCATGGACAAGACTGTCCATTTGGCAGGCTGAAGGCCGGTGTTAGTGTGCATGTTGGGAGCGAACAGCTGGCGACCAGTCCCTGGCTCCGCGATGAAGGGAGAGAGGATCGAGTGCTGGCGCTGGATGAGTCTGGTGAGGACGTCCGGCTCCGGCTCAACATCGTTATCGATGTATAGGAGCCACTCGAATCCCTCGTTCAGGGCCATCAGAATAGCCTCATTCCTCATCGTGCCGAGGGCATCATAGGGATCCGAACATCGGTCTTGAAGCTCCGATAGCCCTACATAGTGACCTGCGTCCTGGGTATGCTGAACCATGTCGCAGACCTTGTTCCAGGAGAATCCGTCCCCCGACCAGTGAAACCCCATCGAGCATACTAGGATCGAGTCTGGTCGTATGTGATTCCATCGGCTATTCTGGGACTCGTTAGCTCTCTTTAGCTCTGGCTCCGAGGGGAAGTTCCGGACATGAATATATCGGGTCTTCTCATCCATATCCTGGGCTCCGACTACGGACTTACGTCTGAGTAGGTACTCATCTGGGAATGCAAGTGAGGTGGGCTCTTTGAGCCTTTCTATCTCCGCTTTGAGTTCGTCAATCTGTGATTGTACTTCAGAATCTAGGGCCATCTGGTGACCTCCTCTAAATTTATTCTTCGTTAACTAGGGCGCTTATCATGTGCACTGTTGTCACAGGCCATTTCCCGATGGCAGTAGACGCAGTGAGGACTACTCCATCGGCCCCGGCTCTCACCAGCCCCTGGACATCCAGGATCTCTAGCTGGGATGGGCTGGGTGAATCCACCATTGATTCCATGATTCCAGAGGCTATGTAGGCCGTGGACTTATACAGGAGATGAAGGAATGTGGCCTGCGTCACAAGTAGACGATTTCTGCCGATAGATGATATGATGTCATCTCTGTCAAGGATGAATGAGTCGGCTACGCCTGTCATTTCAGTGAGATTCTCCATGCCCAGAGTATCCTCTATTTTGGGAGTGATCGAGATCCCCCTGAATCGGTCTTTCATTTTCTGGATTTGATCAGCCGAGTGGGCAAACGAGAAAGCGAAATGGGAGGCCTGGAGACCTATTCCTCTGGTTATGGCGACATTATCACTTATGACCTCATGGGGACGCGTCTTGATCCCCGGTATGTCGATCATGATTGGCACGTCTAACTCTCTAAGAATCCGGGCTGCTTTGGCGTGCCAATTCAGATCCCCGTGAGCCATATTGAGTCGTCCAATGGTCATCCCGGCGTCTTTCATCTCAGGCAGATAGTCTACAGAACTAGGGCCGATGGTACAGATTATATCGAAGCTCATAACCTACCTCGGATCTCGGTGCTGGATATAGCCTCCAGGGCAGGATCTAGATGAATCCTCCGTATCTCATATCCCACTGCCCTTCCGTACACTATCTCCTTGATGGGAGGTATCTCGATCATCTTAATGCGCCCGGACTCGATCTCGTTTGGGAACATCTTCTGAAAGAGATTCTTTCTCTCTTCGAAGGTGAAGGGATTCCTCTCAGGATCCATGGAGGATGCGTCCATCATCAGAATGCACACCTTATTCCCGGCCTTTAGTGATTGCGTGATGATGGAGAAGTGCCCCTGGTGAGGCGGCTGGAACCTCCCTGGATAGAGGCTCCATTCATTGGTCTGGGCCATCTAGTGACCTCCTGTGATTTAGTGTTTGCCGTTAGTTGAGGCGATTATCTCATGTGGTTTATGTGTCCTGGGGAACTTAGCCCATGAGCGCTCGGGCCGTCGCACGATAGGAGCCGTGGTGCATCGACAGTGAACTACGTTGCTAGCACTTCCTCCAGTTGCCCCTGGATGTTCGAGAACCTCACCATCTACAAGGAAGGAGGCTGATAGCTCCACCTGTTGACCATCGGCTATGCTGTGAGGTTCACGCGTCCGTTCATCTCTGGTGGCTATCCATTGCTTAAGTTCCACCACTCCGCTCTGTCGATAGACCTCTACTGCTCCCCTATTCGTCGACGACTGAATTTCGGTTCGCGCTATCCTGTCGGATCGAACATGCTCGGAGAGGGAGAATACCTTGCGCATCCTGGTGGAGATATCGTCTATCCCCTCACCTGCTACTCTGGCTGCCTCTACCTCCTGAGTTACGAGGCGAGCAGTCTCACCGTTCACGCGAGACGACCAGAATTCAGTCCGTGTGTCTATCCATTCCTGAACTACAGGATGATTGATATCGAAGGATACCCCAAGGGAGAATAGTGTAGACTGAGCCTGGGCCGACTCCCTTAATGATCGAACGATGAGTGGCCTTCCTCTCCTGGAGAAATCATTAACCCACTCAGATGGATCAAATAGAGTTTGAGCAGCCTCCTCAGACAATGCCGGAGGTGGAGGGACTATTTCTATCTCCTCTCCAATAGCCCTTCGAATATCACTATTATTGAGCGATTTCAGGATATCTCGCTCCTGGGCTCGGAACAGGGACTGCTGCATCCCCTTGAATCGCTCGGAGAACCTATCCAGCCGCTTCCCATGTCCTTCGTAGGCCGCTGTTAGCATCTCCTCAGATGGAGTGGAGTACCGCTTGTACTTCTTATATGAGGATACCTGATCCGCTGGTATAGGAGCCCCCTCCTCTGTATCATCGTCAGGTGCAGGCTCAGGGGCCTCCTCTTCAGGTATCTCCTCTACTGGGATCATTCCGGCTGCTACCCAGTAGGCATCTCCCCAGGGCACCCCATCAAGTCCGCGCTCCTCCCTGACCTCGTTAATGGTTAGGATCCCCAGCTTAATGTCCTCTCGATTGGAGGTGTCTACTTCTGCCTGATCTTTCTGAAGTGCCTCGATGTCGGTCAGGTCGAATTCCACCCGCAGTTCTTCACTAAGGGTCTCACTGAACTGAGGAACGAACATCTCATTGATCTCCTCCTGGAGGAAAACCAGGTAAGGAGCGATGGTATTACGCCAGAATATACGTTCTGCATGTTGGATGTTGGCGTAGGTGGCTCTCTCAAGGTCGGAGAGCAGAGGCTTGGGGACGCCGAACACTCGGGAGGTGTCCTCCAGGCTCCATCTGAGGGATCCAATGAATTCCATCTCTCGGGCCGACAGCCCCAGATTCTTGATATCCTGGACTCCACTGAGAATTAGAGGCTTATGGGATTTACCCACTCCTCCGAATCTAGCAGCGACGCGATTATCGAACTCCTCAAGCTCCTCATCTAGTGGAGCTCCCTCAAGCTGAATAATTGTGTCTGTGAGTATACCTCCGGTGAAGACGCTCCTGTTATGTTTAACCGCATCATTAGCAGTGTCGACGGAGAGCCTAAGGGGAGCCATTGGAGACATCCCGGCGAACTCTTCTAATGGATTGAAGAGCCGGAACCATGTCACATCCTTGGGATCCCACATCTCTTTAGTCCGCTGATGCTCGAAGATGTACGCAGAAATGTATTCGTTGGCATCGGGGATCACCTTCATCATATCTGGACGTCGGAGCCAGATATCTGTGGGAAGGTCGTTCTTGGGATCCCGGTTCTTCACAACCCAGAAGCAGGATCCCCACAGATCAAGGAATGTGCTCGTCCCTCTCCACAGGTCTCCAACCGTCCACCAGGAGTTCACCCTGCTTAGGATGCTCTTGAGTGGGTGATTGGGATCCTCTATCTCCTCCCACTCATTCCCTACCTTTCTCATTATCTTGAGCCTGGGTCTGAGAATGGCATCCTGCCGTATGCGGATGGCGGCATAAACTAGCGTGGACTGAGAGTAATAGTTCCCATATATGGTCGGAGCCCAGGACGTCCCAGGCCCTTCGTTCTTCATGGATCCTATTTGTCGAGCCGCCATGGCCTTAACAACCGACTGACGAAGGCACCTGTGAGGAAAAGAGAAGATTCCCCATCTAGTTATCTCTTTGTTGCAGAGTTCGCAGGTCATCGATTCTCCTTAATGGACTTTGAGTCCTCCCGACAGGATCTTGGAGAATGCTCCAGATAGGGCATCTACCTGATCATCGTGGGATCCCTTAGGGAACGCTTCCACCTCATTAAGAAAATCAACTATCCATGGCCCTCGAACAATGTGGACATTACCTATCTGAGCCTGTCCACTCACCGGCTTCGCTCGGTCTGATTTGCTTCCTGTGTTAGGATTACCATATACTTGGTAGCCAGGTAGGATGGATCGCACGAAGTTATCTGTTACGATCTTACCTGAGGATCCCGGCTCCCGTTCGATCCACACCGGTACTCGTCTTCCGTCTCTGAGAGCGGTATCCTTAACCCGCTCCTCCACTTCGGCAGGAGTCCCTCGGAATCGCACGATATCACAGATGAAGTAGGTCTTATCCTTAATCCCCAGTAGGAGGCCCACTGTCCAGTCGGGATCCTTGTTCCTCTTGCTAGGCTTAGTCGATGCGAAGTCCCAATAGCGAACGAGTCGGGAGCAGTCAGGGCTCTGATCAATCAGAGGGAACCAATGCTTCTGAAACAATCCGCCACTCTGGGATGCATCCCAGTCTCCATATTTCAGCTGGCGTCTGGTCAGGGGATCTAATTCATCTAGGGAGATTTCATACTCCTCTATGTCGAGATGAGGGTTATCTGACATGCTTGCAGGTATGAAGGCCTTATCTCCATCAATGAATCGGGATCTCACCCACTCATGTCCTATTCCACCCGGATTGCTGGCGGCTCTCATTCTGAGTGGGACATTCCCCATATTTTTCTTGCGACGCAGTCGGGAGAACAGATAGGTGTAGTCGCTCTCCTCGAATTGAGTGAGCTCGTCGAACCCGATGTATTGGAACTCAGTAGACTGATATCGATACTTGTGCCTGTCCGTATCTAGGAATCCGAAGGTGAGCCGAGCACCCGATGGGAATGTCCAGGTCTTGGTTATCTCCTTCCATTTGGCCTCAGTTCCCTCAAGCCAGGTGTGAGACACGTCCATTATGGCTTCGGGCATGGCGAGGTCGGTGTATGTCCTCCGTAGGATGAGAGCGGCATATCTGGGAACATCCACATACATTAATCCTCCAATGAGGATTGCGATGGACTTGCCTCCACCAGCCTGCCCTCCATACATGGCTTCACGGTCTGTAAGAGCGAGGAAGTTAGTCTGCTTTATCGTCGGTTCCACTGGGATCCAGGGATTGTTTTCGATCATCGCCATCGTCGATGCCCACGATCTGATATCCCTCTCTCTCAGCGGCGTTAAGGAACTTACCAAAGTAGTACTCCGCTCTCTCTTCTATCGTCATTTCCATGGTAGCCTGACTGGTGGTGTGAACCTCCTCACGTGATGTGGGCTCACCCATTAGCAGCTGGCGTCTGTCGATCCCCTGCATCATCAGGGTGACCAGGGACTTGAGCCAGGGAGCCCTGGCCTCCTTCATTGTAGGCCCATCCTCGAGAACCGTCTCAATCTCATCGATAGTGTCTCGAATGAGTTTCTCCAGCTTGTCAGCCAGATAAACGACGGACTCATTGGTGTGCTCGACGATCTGCTCTTTTATCAGAGGCCCATTCTCCTCCAGATATATCCCGACCTCATTCTTCACCAGGCTAGCAATGCTGTTATCCACAGTTTTGCTAATGACGAACTTGCTCTTCTCCATAATCTTATCATTAGTGAAGATAGATTTCCTGATCTTAGATCGAGCCGCCCACTTTTTTATTGTGCCGATACTGATTCCGGTCTCCCGAGAGGCCTTAGCTGGACTACCAGTTACGTCATATATCTCCATCGCCTGCCGCCTAAGCTCGGGATCGTGGCGTGGAAGTTTGGATGCAGGGATTTCGGCCTTTTCACCCTTTCTTGGCAATTATTCTAGCCCTCGTATCAATCGATCTTGCCGTTCTAGGCAGAATTCGAGACAAATGAGTCGCTATCCTCCACGGAGTTAGTCCCTTGTGGAGTAGATCTCGGATGTGTTCTTCCTCTTCGGGTGTCCATCGATGAGTATTAGCTGTCGTCATCAGTTGAGATCCTGATTCGCACGTCCTCGATGATCTCGATATCCATCTCACTACATCCCTGTCGTAGCATGGGGAGTTGATCATACGAGACATGAACGTCCTCTCCATTCTGTAATCGGGATATAATCTCGGACACCGGCTCTCCGAAGAACTCATAGATATTCGACAGGATAGACTTGGCGTGATATACTAGGGTTGGGAAACTCCTCGATGATTCCCCGCTAGCGGATCTGAGCCTGGCCGCTGAGTAGGCCCCTTCCCCGTCGTTTATCATGGACTCGCGCATCGCTTGGAAGTCAGGATCCTGGAGATATCCCTTATTCAGGTATCTCTCCACATCTCTGGGATCTGCATCCCGGAGGAGCTCCCTTATTCCGGATACTGCTATGGATCTATCTCTTCCCATATCTAACTCCTACGCTATCACGAAGGGAGTCAGGGTGTCAATCCCTCGATCTCCCTCGAATGCAAAAATGAAGAGACTTAGTATTAATCCTACTTCTCTTCGTTGTTAGGCTGTGGCCAGGGCTCCCGTCCAGCTTCCCCCTAGGGTTATGATCGACTTGGCATTCTTGACGTCCAGGATCAGGCTCGGTATGGACTTTATGTAGTCCAGGATCGAGATATCTGCTGTGAATTCGGAGGGATCCTTGTCTCCTCTTGAGCTATTGCAGTGCAGGCAGGAGGTTATCAGATTATCTCCAGTGTGTCCTCCCCCCTTAGAGTAGGGAACCAGATGGTCGAGCGTTAGGTTGCTCCGATCCTCGCTCCCGCACCAGATGCAGGCCATGCCGTCCCGCATGTAGATGGCCAGTCTCTTTTCTCTGCGTATCCATTTTGATCCCTGGTACTTGCTGTCCATCCCTCTGGCTACCATTTCTCTGCACCTCAATCGATCTAACAGTAGTTTATCAGTGATTTTCGGTGCAGAGAAATACTTCGATTTAGAGTTCTATTAATTCCCCCACGTCATCCTCTTCTCTCTCCAGTATGTTGTTCCTATACTGGTACATGCAGGACTGGAATGTCCGGCTAGTCTGCCGAGCCATCTCCTTGCAGGCGCGATATGGCCCGATCTTCTCAATCAATCCAATCAGGGCCTCACGCTCGCCGTCTGACCATTTAGTACCGGCCTTGATCTCTCGGATGGACTCATCTAGTGTGTTAACGGCGCGTTCGGTTGGGATCAGCTTGTGGGAGTTCTGCTTCAGCAGGTCGTCCCCATCCACCCGCTTGAAGGATCTGAATCTCTTCGCGTCCTCGTCGAAGATTAGGTTATAGTCCAGGGGAGGATCTATCAGGGTCAGATCTCCGCAGATGTTCAGCTTCGCTGTGGGGAGGTCGTCCGGATCGGCGTTACCGTTCCGATGGGAGCGTAGATATATGGCCCCAAGATGATCCCGGAACCCGCATCCACGCTGGGCCTCCATTCGGACATCGTCGATGATGATGGGAGTCACAGGGCCGTCGATCCAGTCGGGGATGTTATCTGGAGAATCGACTACCACCTCGATGTCCCCCACTGTGCAGTATCCGAAGATCACCGCATCCCCCTTGATCCCCTCATCGTGTATGAAGAACAGCCGAGTTTCGTCTGGAGTATAGTCCGTTGGCACCTTGGAGATCCTTTTGCTGATGCCGAGATCCCTAGCCTCATCCGTGAAGTTTTGAATGGTTGGGTAGTGGATGTAGCCTACCCACATGATCAGATCCTTTCCAGCCATGGTGTTCCACCTCTCTGATTTGAGCTTCGGACATGTTACCATCTTGGGATCGAGGAGTAAATACCCTCACCCCTCGAATGGGAGGAGCCTGGCCGAGCACTCAGGCCCCATCCCGATTGAGATCGACTCTGGTACGGTTAGCTTGCGTCCACACCGTCCGCACTTACCCTCATGCCAGACCTCTATGTGTTCGCTGACCCTCCCCTCAGCCAGGAGGCCGTAGAACCAGCTGAAGGCCTTAGATGATGGCGCTGACTCCGTTATGTTGCTCTTCCTGCCGTGCCTGAACCCATCTGGAAAGATCGTTCCCAGGAAGACGTAGTTCTCGTAGTTATCTGGGCCATTCAGGAGCTTCACGAAGTAGGGGCTATTCTCATTAGGGCGGCTGATTTTGTAGGTGAACCTGGCCTCCGTCTTATGACTAACCAGGGTTATCGTGGCCTTGCCAGCCGTAATGTATGAGAGGATGTAGTCTGGATCCGTGAGTCTGCCCTTGCTCTCGATCAGTGTAGTCATTCCTATTCCCTCTAGTTTTGGATTAGTTATAACTTAGCACAGGTAAACACACGAGTAAATACTCCCCAGGGAAAAGATTATGGGCCAGGCTGGCTGAATTCCTGGCCCATCGGAGAGGATACCGAAGCAGAGCTCGGCTACTCTGCCTTACTTACTGACTTTGGCCTTGCCCTTCCTGGCTTTGGCCTTCACCGGCTCAGGCTCTTCCTGTTCTTCCTCTTCCTCTTCGAAATCGCCGTCGTCGTCCTCGTCTCCATCGTCTCCATCGTCGTCCCCCTCTTCTTCGTCCGGGGTGACGTCGACCTCATCGTCGGCCTCTGCCTCTGCCCTGCCGTATCTCTCCTCAATCTCAGCCCGGAGGGTGGCGGCTTCTTTCTTCTTGAGATCCCGGCCCAGATCCTTGGCCATCTTGCCAGCCCGTAGTCGATAAATCCGGTTCAGGCGCTCTTCCTCGGTCATTACCATGGGAGACCGAGTCCGCTTGGCTTTCTTGCTACCGCCCGTCATGCTGATCATTTCCACGGGGATGAGGAACGTGGTGCCCTCGTCATCGGACTCGTCGGCCTCGTATCCGGCCTTTTCCAGATTCTTCCGCATCCGCCTGGATTCAGTCCATACTTCGGCGTGGGAGTCGTCGTCCTTGAACGTGATGGTAGTCTCTTTGTTAGGCATTTAGCCCTCCTATCTATTTGTGTTTTGCGTTTACCTAGAGTATCACCAGCGGAGGCAGGCGTCAATCCTTAAATCGTTTCTGATTGAGAGGGATTTTCGGCTACCCCTCGTAGACCTTCTCCAGATCTCCCCATCCGTAGCCTCGGTGAACCTCGACGGCGAAGGGGACATCCGTCTCGAATCCCACGTTGTGTGTCTCCTCGATCATGATCTCCTGGGCCTCCTCAGCGATTTCCTCTGGCACCTGGACTCCAAACCCATCGTGGACATGGGGCCAAGCCATGGGGACATATCCCATTTCTCGAATCCTGTCCATCACTCTTATATTGGCGAGGAGGGTCATTACACTGGCGAAGTTCTGAATCGGCGTGTTAACCGCCTGGCGCTCGATCTCGCTGATGTGCCTCTTATCCAGGAACACTGGGAACCGTCGCTTATATCCGTAGATACTGGCGACCTCGTGCTCCTTCCTCACCAGTAGCTTCTGATCTCGAATCCATCTGGAGGCCTCTGGCATCTGACGAAGGAATCGATCACGATATATCTCGGCTTCCTTGACGGTCACTCCCAGCTGAGGAGCCAGGGATTTAGGCATCCTCCCGTAGATGATTCCGAATGCTATCGTCTTGGCGGCTCGACGCCTAAACGTCCGCTCCTCCTCACTCATGGCATTCAGATCGGCATCTGTTAGCCTGAACAGCTGCTTAGATACCTCACGATGAATGTCCCCGGCGCAGGCCTCTCGGAGAACCGCGTCTCCGGACAGATGGGCCAGGGCTCGTATCTCAGCCTGGGAGTAGTCTGCGTAGATCACAACATACCCATCGTCCGCGATGAATATCTTCTTGATTTCCTTCAGCCTCGGCATTCCATGAATGTTGGGATCAGTTGAGGAGAGCCTGCCCGTCCGAGTGCCATGAAGACGATATCGAGGATGGATCCGTCCCTGGCGCATTAATGCCTTATATCCGTGATAGTAGTTCTTCAGCTTAGTCCCGAGGAGCCGGTGCTGCACCATCAGCCGAGGGAACTCGTCCTGTTGAGCCAACCAGTGGAGCATGTATGTGCTGGTAGATCGAGGCTTCATGTTGGAGAAGACAGCTGATGAGGCCGTTTGCCAGTACTCAATGGCCTCCGTGTCCTCGATCATCCGTATCTCTTCCAGGACTTCGCTCTGCGTCAGCACATCTTTCTTGGCCGACATCTGGTTGAGCCCCAGGTCATCGAAGAGATACTTGGACACCTGCTTGGGGCTGTTGAAGTTAAGGTCACTCGCGCCTGGGTAGGCCCTTAGCTGATCCTCTAGGTCTTGCAGTTCCCCAGCCCACCTGGCTCCTAGTTCCTCATGGTACTCCTCATCCACCTTCATTCCAGTCCGCTCCAGATCAATGAAGTGATGCGCGGCTGGTATGAGTATGTCGTCATGAACCGAGTCGACTCCGTCCTCTATCATCTCCTCGCGTAGATCCTCGGTCAGCCTATTGGTGAAATCGGCGTCTGCTCCGCAGTACAGGCTGATGTTAGTCCTGGTCTCGTTGTCATCCCAGTCGTCAAGGCTGAGCTTAAGAGGAGCCTTGCGATCCTCATTCGCGGCCTCGGTATTCAGAGATGACTTAAGGTGAACATCGTACTCGGGAGCCTTATAGTAGGACGCGGCTACGCGCTTAAGTCCATGGCTTCCCTTTCGCTCATCGAGGCAGTAGTGAGCCAGCATGGTATCCATGGTGAATCGTGGGAAGATCCCCCTGGAGTTAAGCCACATGACGTCGAATTGGCCATTATGGAATGAGCAGTCGACTCCCGACAGCGCTCGGCCCAGCTGCTCATGATTACTCTGATTATCCTCAATCAGAGCTACCCAGTCGAGGATAACCGCCGTCTCCCTCTCCCAGGACATCCCCACACACAGAATATCCCCGGTGTCGGGGTCTAGACTGGTAGTCTCCAGGTCGATCGAGGTATGGCCCAGCCGCTTAAATCGACGCATTAGGGCATTAAAGCCCCGCTGCGTGTTGATGATTACGTAGTTGTCGTAGGGAGGCTCCACAATGGGATCCTCCCCGTCTGCTATACGCTTAGCGAAGGCCAGATCCTGATAGAAGTCGATGTACCCGTCCGGCGACCTGAATATGCTGGCCGGGTGCAGGGTAGGCAGCACGCCGAACGTGTGACGTCCAATCGTTATTTCTCGGTATATACCTCGCTTCCGCGTGATGCCGGTCTTACCTCCGAGGATAGCCGCCACACCGAAGTTCCCGAGCGGTACTATAATCTTAGGCTGTGCGTCAATTAGATCAGCCATTAGCCTAGGATTACAGGCGCGGATCTCCTCGGGAGTGGGATCCCTGTTCTCTGGAGGCCTCCACATCAGCGCATTGTTACGATAGGTGTCTCCCCATTCGACTCCGATGTCCATGAGAGTCTCGCGGAGTAGCTTACCCGCCTTGCCCACGAATGATTCCCCTCGCTTCTCCTCCTCAGCCCCTAGGGCCTCCCCAATAAGAGCAATATCTGGTCGATGAAGACGACCAGACGGGTATGCAGGGCATCCTTTAGATGGGCACTCGTCGCAGCGCGTGGACATCTATTTGAGCTTCTTCTCCAGAAGAATCCTCATGTGCGTCACCCTCTTAAGTCTATTATATCTCGACGCTTAGGCCCCGTCGATATAAGCTTCACCGGGATTCCAGTTATATCCTCCACCATCTTTATGAACTCCCTGGCCCTCTTGTGAAGATCTTCCCAGTACTGACATCCCGTAGTCTGATGCCATCCCTTCATCATGAAGTACTTGGGTGAAGCCCCGGTATACTTCATGGTGGATCCCACGACCTCATCCCCCTCCTCATATGCGATGCAGATGGGAACCTCGCGCTGTTCATCGAGGATATCTATTCGGGTGAGAGCCAGGTAGTCCGGCCTGCAAATCCGATTGGCATACTTGATTGCAGGTAAATCGAGGAACCCCATTCGCCTGGGCCTTCCAGTTGTCGAACCGTATTCCAGCCCGGACTCTCGCAGTTGATCTCCGATATCCTGTGGCATCTCTGTCGGCAGAGGCCCCTCTCCTATTCTGGTGGAGTAGACCTTCATGACACCCACAACCTCATCAATTCTCCTGGGATCGACTCCGAGCCCTGTCCCCACTGCTGCTGGAATGCAGCTAGATGAGGTGACATACGGATAGTGTCCATGATCGATGTCGAGCATCACCCCGTGGGCTCCCATGAGAAGGAGGTTTAGGCGCTGGCTAATCGCCTCCTCTATGTGAGGAAGCGGATCCTTTATTTCACAGCGAGATAGTAGATCCGCTCGCAACTCATATACCTTGGCTGTCGCTCGGTCTGCTCCCATTCGAGGCATTCTGGCAGCGATTTCGCGTGGCTCCCCATTCATCAATTCTTCAAATGAAGTCCCTGTGCGGAGCATCTTGTCTGAATAGGCTGGCCCTACCCCTCTCCTGGTAGTTCCTATGGGATGCCCTGAGGTCTCCTCCCGATAGGTATCACGATAGATTTGATCGTAGGAGATGATGTGGGCCTTGGGATCCACGATGACGTGAACATTGGGGCTCATCTGATTGAGACTGTCTATCTCATTCACCAGCACATCGGGATCGATCACCATCCCTCGTCCGAGGACGCTGATCATCCCAGTATGGAGTGAGCTCGCAGGGAGAAGGTGGAACGCCACTCGATTTCCATTGGGAGCCTCGACAGTATGACCCGCATTATTCCCTCCGTTGAACCGAGCGGATAGGTAGGCCTCCTGTCCCAGGTAGTCCACTATCTTACCCTTCCCCTCATCTCCCCACTGGAGTCCGATCACTACTCGTACGGTCATAGATTCTTCCTCCACCAATGGCCTATGGAGCCTGAATTCTCCTCCTGATCATCATCTTCCTTCCCATCAAAAACCACCTGCGGCAGGCACATCATCCTCCAGTATTCCCGGTTCTCCTGGATCAGATGGGGATCTATCTCAGATCCGTCAAGGAAATCAAATGAGGAATCCGGCCTCGGCTTACCAGAGGCCATCCTGACTCCCCCGGCTGAGTAAAAGGCTGCGACTCCGCTGTCCACTCCTCTTACTCGACCTGGGAACTGACTAGAAATGTCAGCGATTTCCCTTGGATCTCCTGGGCACCCGAGGAGATGGATGGGAATGAAGTGATCCTGTGCGTCTATAAGCTCGACGGCCTTAGCCCGAGGCATGTAGGAGGTGATGAACTTCGAGACTCCAATGGCACTAATCCTGGGGATCCAGGTGAGCATTTCTTCCATACACTTCACCCAGTCATCCTGATCACGTCCCTGCGGAACCACCATTGATCTAAGCCCTGATATGTCAGCTTGATATACCCCATGACTCGACCATTTCACTGTCTCCCATCGATTCCCAAGAAAGTCCGGACAGATTAGCTCAGTAGCTCGGATCGTCTTGGCTAAGCTGATTAGTTCCTCAATTCGCATGGGAATTCCCGTCTCCACTACCCCATTGTCCATGATGACGTGGTCACCCCGCGCCGACTTGTCGATGAAGAACTGCCGGTATTCCTCATTGTAAAGGAGATGAGCCAGCGCCATATGATAATCGTTGTCCCGCTCGAAGCCCATGCGCCGGAGAGGAAGTATGGTGGCGATCTTCATTTCTTTAGCTCCCATCTCTGTAGTAAAGAGTAAGTCATCACTCGCTGAGGATCGTATGGCCTTCGATGAATGGGAGTCCCTAGATCCTTCCAGGCCCTTCTGGGAACGAAGAACTCAATCCTTTCGTCGCTTGGAGAACTGAACAGGATTCGATTGTATATGTTTATATCCAGGACACAATCCTGGATGGCCCACTGCATTTCTCCGTCTAGCTTATGACGATCATCCTTAACGATGTGAAGATATGGTTTCCTCTGACGTGGGAATCGAACCGTTCGGCACAGCTTGCCGATCTTCATGGGATCTCGAAAATCATACTCCATGTACAGATGATCTCCATGCCTTAACTCCAGACTGTAGCCATTCCCCCTGAATAAGGTTAGTGCTTCCGTGCTTATTATAGCAGATACCATGACTCCTCCTAAATAGGTTCGTTATATCCCGCAGCGTTGCGGTGACCGCCACCACCATATTTAAGGGCTACCTCGGAGACATCAAACTCACCCTCGCTCCGCAGGCTCCAGTGCCGCACCTCCTCTTCCTCCCAAAACATACCCGAGAACGGATGATCGGGGAAAGCCCTGATAAGAGCCTTCCCTACTTCGCTCTGAAGGATAGGAGTATTAACAATGGGGACAACATATCCTCCAACATTCCCTACGAATGCTTTGCTAACTATGGATTCCACCATACTGTGTTGAGCTCGAAGAATGTGCTTTCCTTCTATCGCTAACATCCCAGGAATGAATCCGCTCCAGGTGAAGAAATCCTGAGGATGAGATGCGATTGCCGCGTTCACCTCCTTGGATCTGGTCATCTTCCACTTCCAGAGATCCCTATCCTGCACATAAAGCAGGATCTCAGGGACATCATCCCCTGGATGGAAGTACTCCCATGCGAGAACGGCTCCCGACTTGTCCATATCGAAGGTGCAGAATGGGAGTCCTTCCAGACCTGCCTGAGCCGTCTTGTGGTGATCCAGGACTCTCACCTGACATCTCTCACTGAGGCTGATCAACATCTCTCGAGAATAGGAGAAGTCCACGATATAGACATCTGATCCATCTGGGATATCGGGCATCGGCTTCCCATAGCTAACAGGGATATATTCAGTGGCCTGGTGCTGTAGTCTCATCCAGGCAGCGAAGGCCGCTCCGAATCCATCCGAGCAGCCTCCATGGTATAGAACATATGATGTCATGTTACACCTCGCACACTTCGCAGTATTCCCCATTCTCCAGTACCCCTGGTCGACAGCCATTCACGTAAACCGTAATGCCCTTGCAGCCCAGGTCATAGGCTAGCATGTAGGCCTGACTGACGTCCTCCCAGGTGGAGCCTCGGGGTAGATTAATGGTCTTGGATGCCGAGTTATCCAGGAACTCCTGAACCACACCCTGCATCTTTATGTGGTGTTCCACTGGGATCTCAAGCGCCGTGACCAGGTGATCCCCCTCACCCTCAAAGAGAGGATGAGTGAACTGAGTCTCGCCTGTGGCGTCTCTCCTCGTATACTCCCTGGAGAACACAGGCTCGATCCCGGAGGATACTCCGGCCAGAATGGATGTCGTCCCTGTCGGTGCCTGACTGGTCAGGGTTAGGTTGCGGATCCCGTGCTCTAGGATCTTCTTATGTATATATTGAGGCATCCGCTTAATGAATGTCCCCTGGATGAACTCATTCCTCTGGAGACCTGGGGCTGATCCCTCGTTACTCGCAAGATCCACACTAGCCATGTAGGCGGTATCCCGTATATACTCATACACGGCTCGTGCGTAGTCGAGGGATTCCTCAGATCCATACTTCATCCTGTTTAGGATAAGGAGATCGGCCAGTCCCATCGTTCCAAGGCCGATTCGTCTCACCTGCCGCTGCACATCACCTATATGCTGATTGATATCAGGGCTCTTGTCGATCACTCGATTTAACATCTTAACCGCAGTGACCACGGCATCGCGCATCCCAAACCAGTCAAGCTGGTTGAGCTTGGGATCCCAGAAGGCAGGCAGGTTGATGGCCCCTAGGTTGCATGATCCACCATTTGGGAGAATCTGCTCTCCGCATGGATTAGTGGATATCAGGGTCTCCATGTACCTCGTGTTAGCCGTTCGATTGGCTCTCTCAAGGAAAACCAAGCCGGGATTACCGGTTTGAGAGGCTGACTGGCATAGGTGATCCCATATCAGCCGAGCAGGCGTGGACTTGTGGATTCTGACCTCACCTCCCCTGAGCATCCATTTATCAATGTCCCCATCCCAGATGGTATTATAGTCAGGAGATGAGGTATCTGGGAAAACGGACGACCACATCCCATTAGTCTTTACTTGGTGCATGAATTCATCTGAGACCGCAACGCTGTGATTGGCCCTCAGGAAGCTAGACTCCGCGAACTCCATAACATCTGGATGCCAGTCGTCGAGAATGTACATGAGAGCCGCCGTCCTCGATCCTCCCTGGCGTATGCTATCCACCATCCGGTCTGCTCCTCCCATCCAGGAGACGGAGCCTGAGCTGTATCCATTCACTCCTGATATATAGGAGTCCCTCGGTCTCAGAACCGACCAGTTGATACCGACTCCCCCTCCCCGAGCGGTTATCTCGATCATCTCCGAGACTGTGCTCATGATCCCGGCTCGGCTGTCTGCCCCATGAGTGTCGTGAGCGACGCCGATGACGAAGCAGTTATAGAACGTGGCCAGCTGAGAGGATCCCACTCCATTGAGAATCCGGCCTGCTGGCACGAACCCGAATCCGCTGAGAGCTCTGAGGAACTCGCGTCGTTCCGTCCTGCTCGTGGCTAGGCCCGAGGCCACTCGATCCCACATATCCTCTGGGAAGGCCTCAAGAGTATTACCCTCGGCGTCTTTTAGTGCATAGCGATCCAGGAATACCCTCTCCCGCTGCTCCGTCCACTCCATTACTGAGAATCTATCCGCCATCTCGTGTTCTCCTCTTATTATCTGCGATCATGTGGGCGAAATTACTAACGTCTCCACATTCGTCTATTATAGCATCAGGATCTCCCGTAGCTAAGGCCTCCTTCAGTTCTTCTATCTCCTGATGCATTCGCATCATCATCCACTCGTCGGAATAGTTGACCCAGCCTCCCAGATGATCGTTCTTGCGGAGCTTCTTCTCCATCACCTGGGAGAACCATTTGAGAGATCGCCTAGGCAGGAACATGTTCAGGCGTCTCTAGATAGATGACGGGGATTCCGATGGAGTGCGCGTGCTCAATCTCGTTAGCAGTGCTGCTCCCAATATATCCCCCTGGATTCACCACATAGATCCAATCGGATGCGTCTATCTTGCGAAGATGCAGTTGATCCAGATGCTCCTTGAGCGACGGCTCCATCTCGATTTTATCGGCATGTCCGAAGAAGCCCACGGCTAGTACCAGGTGTCCCTCAGAGGTTAGAGTCTGGACGACCTCAATCGTCTCATTCTTGAACTTGGTTGATCCGCACACGGTTACGATCTGAGGTTTCACCGGAGTCCGCGTGACTATGGCCTCGCATCCCTCGTCCTCCCGTACCTCCACCTGATCGACCTGATGCAGCGTCTCCAGAATCTCACGTCCAATGGTCTCGCAGCTGCGTGGGCCTAAGTCAAGAACTCCTCGCTTTCCACCAATCAGCATCAATGATACGGCGATCTCTAGGGAATCTCGTAGATCATGAAACTCGATCTCCCTGTCCTCATGCTTCACGGAGGCCCGTGCCGAAATGTGGAATGCGTGCATGTGAGGATGAGATAAGTAGAGTCGATTCTCTGGCGCTCCAGGCCAGTGGTGCAGGGCATTAAGCTGAGTGGATACCTTAATCTGGGACTTCATCCTGTTTCTCCTTATCTATAACTTCGTCGACTGAGGCTCGGGGAATTCGCCATTTACTGCCTACCTTGAATCCCCCCTTTATGTGTCCAAGCTTAAGCATCTCCCGGACACTGTAATCGCTCACACGTAGGATCTCGGAGACCTCCTGAACTGTTAATACCTCTGGGAACACCATGCGTTCACCTCTATTTCATTAAGAACTCGGCCCGTGCCGCAGGATCGCTCTTGATGATCCCGCTTAGGAAATTGGTCGTGAGGAAGGCATTCTCCTGCCTGGCCCCTCTGCATATCATGCAGGCATGTCGAGCCGTTATCGACACCCCTACTCCTCTAACATCTCCTCGTTCGATCACCTGTCCTATTTCCATGGTGAGCCGTTCCTGGATTTGCAGCCGCCTCGCCTTGGCATCTACTAGCCTGGCGAGCTTGGAGATCCCGATGACCTTCCCATTGGGTAGATAGCCGATATCTACCGTTCCCCAGAATGGTAACATGTGGTGCTCGCAGGTCGACCAGAAGCCTATTTGCCTCATGATCACCATCTCGTCCGAGTTCTCGTTCTCGAACCACTTCAGTATCTCTTTTTCCTCACCATAACCGGAGAAGATCTCCCCCCAGGATCGAACGACTCGCTCTGGAGTCTCCAGCAGCCCATCTCGACTCGGATCGTCTCCAATGAACTGGATAATGCGACGGACATTGTCTTCTAGATCTCCTCCCTCACCCTCCCATGGGAAAACGATCCAGGTGCCGAGGATACCCTCTTTAGGTTTATCAACTAGAGCCAAGAACTCTTTATTACCATGTTCACTCATGATACGATCACGTGTGGCTCCGCTATCCACGATATCATCCATGATGATCTCAGCATCCTCAGGTCTGTCTACTAGTACCGTTCCCACCTGCGCCGACAGCCCTGCGATTATGGATCCTCCCCTTGGGATCCCCCAGACCTTGCTGCCCTTAATGCCCATATTCTTAAGTCGCTTATTGATGTCTGACCAGCTGAGGGATATATGTCCGTTACTCATGGTAGTCCTATTACCTTGTGTAGTTGGATTGAGAGCTTCCAGCCTGGAAGGTCATATAGTTTATTAATGACTGACTGGGTGCCGATTCCCCTAGTCCGTTCATCGTCATCATCATGCGCTATTGGCTGGAGATAGTAGCTCTCCGCGTTGAAGTCACGAAAGGCGTGGGGATTGATCGACGGATTAGGATGCGGATAGAGGAGCTTGAGCGTATCGGCCCTGCGGATCACTGTCTGTTCCCATGGGAGCTTGGGTGATATAGTGAGATGATCTATATTGAAATATACATCATCCTTAAACTCCCGAGTTCCATTGGACTCGACTGCCACATCGTATTTCACTTGGAGGCTGCTCAGAAGGTTGTAGTCCAGCTGAAGGGACGGCTCTCCTCCGCTAATCCACACCCATTTGATCTGATTATCACCCTCTAAATCTCTAATCTGCGACAGGATCTCCTCGATGGTGAGCATCTTGTGGCTAAAGAAATCAGTATCACAAAATGGGCACGTCGACTCCTCCCGTGTCTCCGGCCTCCCGTCCCACATGTTGCAGCCGGAGAATCTGAGAAATATACAGGGGACACCCGCCATTTGCCCCTCCCCCTGGATGGTCGGCCCGAAGATCTCGTGGACTCCGTATTTATGGGTAGGTTGCACTGCAATCCTCCGTCTCCTGCACGGTAACCCGTGCCATGTGGATTCTCCTTAGGGAATCGAAGTTCCCAGGACGACCAGCCTGAAGCTCATCCGTACTAGCGTAGATGAGCTCCTCCATTTGATCGAATATGGATTTCGAGAGGAACTCGGCTGTGGGCCTCCCCTGAGTAACCACAATGCTCTTAGAATCAGTCGCGAATAACTGAGGAAATCGTGGATCCTGATCCCATATAAGGAACTTGTGATCGTAAATGGAATCGATCTGCGACCACAGTTGCTTGAGGAATCCGAAGTCCATCACCATGTCCAGATCGTCCAGATCCGATGACTCCACTACCAGGGTCACCTTATAGTTATGTCCATGGAACTGAGCGCACTTGCCCTTGTGTCCCCAAATGGTGTGCCCCGCGCTGAAGCTGAAATCCCTAGATATTCTCATTTGTCCTCCTACCAGTATACACAGAGACCTCCACTTGGTCGACAGAGATGAAGAGTCTTCTTGGCTCTCGTCATGGCTACGTAGAACATCCTTACGATACTGTCCGTGGAGCTATTATCCATGCCTGCTGGCGACATGTCGGGGAAGACGTAGACGTGATCTGCCTCCCCTCCCTTGACACTGTGGATCGTCCCAATGGTAACCCGAGGCCGGGTGTCCTCGATGCTTCCCCTCTCCAGCACTCTGAGCGTATAGTCCCAGGAGCCTGGCTCCCCGGCTCTCCTGAAGCTCTTAAAGATGGTGGCATCCTTAGCCATTATACGTTCCAAGATGGTAGGATTAAAGGCGTCGATTAGATCCTCCATCTCGATCTCATTATCCTCGGCATCCTTGCAGGCTCGGAGGAATCCCTCTCTCCTACCCTGGATATAGGCCCCCGATTTGGCTCCCAGGACGCTCCCCCAGGTATGAGCCACATCCCCCGTTAATCTATTTTTAGAGAGAAATGCCCTTATCTTGTTACCCGCCGTATCCAGAGGATTCCACATCTTATTAGTTTTTCGATACGTGTTATGAAAGGGGATCCCTGCTTCTCTTAGTGCAGTGATAATGCCCTTTAACATGTACCCGCAGGACGCTATTATCATGTAGGTGCCGTCCTCCTGGAGCAACCCAGGCGGTAGTCTCCCGCTGCTCTCAGCCTCTACATAGGAATATGCGTCCATTCTGACTTCCCCCTCCTCATCCCGTGGAAGGTATTCCTTCTCCCTCCGGTCAGAAATCTGGTGCACCCAGGCGTAGGCCTGCTGATGAACCGCCCGTGGGATCCGATAGGACTGAGTGAGTACCTTCTCCCGTCCATCTGGTAACTGAGGATTAAAGAACTCCTGAGGGATCGCGCCCGACCACTCATATAAATTCTGATCGTCGTCCCCCACGAGAACTCGTATCTTGGTGTTCCATTGCCTTATGACTTCCAATTGGAGTGGAGTGTGATCCTGAGCCTCATCCACATAGACGACCTGCTGAGCCGGGAGTGGATGGACATCCAGCGCTAGTTCGAGCCATCCCGCGTAATCCGGTCTCTCTGATTCTCGACACCACTCAGACCACTTAAGATGGAAATCCCTGGTGGGTGGATCCCACTCAGCCATCGGAACCATGCGTTGGCGATATATTTGAGCCCTTTCATAGAACGTATCTCCATTCCCAGCTAGAGTCCTCTCGGATGTCCCCTCCTCTTCTTCAGTTGTGCGCCACTGAAGAAATGGAGGCAGACAGTCCTCATCTGACCAGGAAGGATACGCCTTGATGAATTCCTTAACGGCTGACTCAGCGGGAGCCGGGGATCCCAGCGCCCTCTTGCAGCGTGCATGAAGAGTCGTTACGTTCTCAGGTGCCAATGGTAGGTCTCGTCCAGAGGCCTCTCTCACAGCCGAGTTAGTGAGAGACACCACTGAGACCAGATCCTCCCCAAACCTGCTAACGCTTTTATTTATTCGCTTGGCTATCCAGGTCGTCTTACCCGAGCCTGGAGGGCCAAACGTTCGATATTCATCAGTCGAGTTCGTCATCAGCCTCCTCTATCGATTGATACATACTGATCCAGCTAGGATCAATTCCCCATACTCTGCGCTTTCCCCTCTCCGCTCGGAATTCTTTAACCTCCGCTCCCATTCCTCGAAGACGCTGAGCTACCTGTTTCATTGTGAGCTTCACTCCCCACTTGCTATTCCCTCGATAGATCAGATCCCCCAGGCTGAACCAAATGAACTCCCCCTGTCTGAAGCTACCCCGGATCGGAACCGGATCTCCATCTGGGATCATTGGTAGTATTATCCCGCCAAGGTATTCCCCAAGAAGAACAGCCATCTCACCCTGTCCGGTAGCCTCGTCACCCGCGTCCACATCCTCAGCCACATCCATGAGCATCTGGACGAATTCATCATGGGATGGAACAGTCTTAGCGCTGAGCTTGCGTGTGACCTTACCAGTGGATTCGGCTAGGGATTTCTGAAGCTGAGGAGGAGCCAGGAGTTGACCTGTGGTGACTTCGCAGATACCCTCACTGAACGCGAGGACGAACTGAGGGCTGTCTCCCGTGATCCGTTTCACCGAAATGAGATCCAGTTTGAGTAATCTGGATACTCGATCCTTGATGTCCTCCGTATCCACAGTCGAGACACTCATGTCCTTGTTACGAATGCTATGCACGACAGTCTCAATCTCCTTACGAGGCAGCGGAGGGTCATTCAGCGTGTTCCATGCAGATAGTATGGATACGACCTCATCCTGAGGCATCCCCATGTTAAAATATCGACCAGCCAGCCTGGCTGCTGCCCCATTACGCTCCCCCTCACCAACCCCTTGTAGCAGTTTAGAATACCATGTCTCGCTTATCACCTGGACTTTAGGTCTGGAGACCGGCTCCTTCAACCATGAATCATTATCCAGGTAGGCCAGTGGGATGTCACCTAGCTCCTTCCCCTCGATCCATGTGTATCCCCGACCTGATGCGTGAATCGATGGTGGCGCTACTACGAATCCTCCCTCGGCGCGTATGTCCACCTTATTAAGGACTCCCACTCTGGTGCCGATTCCCTCACTCCCGCCGTCGTAGCGGAAGTACATGTGGAGTCCCCCTCCCCCGGTTCTCACCATGGGAGTATATATCTCATCAGGATCGATTCCTATCTCCAACAGGGACTCCATGCCCTCCTCTCCATCCACATCCACTACGAAGATGCCTGAGATGTTCCCCGTTACAATCCCCACGTTGTTATCAGGGAACCGATCCCACCACTTCTCTAGCTCGGTATCAGAGAGCGCGGTCTTAGTCCTCCCCTGCCATTTGATCCTGGGATGTTTACCCGGAGACGTACACTTAGAGCTGCCGCAGCTGCACTTGTTACCATCTACCAGGGTATGTGCAGGGACAACGGACAGCCCCATTTCTAGGTATTTTAAGGCGTAATCAAGCATTCACAGTCCTAACTCTGCAAGAGTCGACCTACCTGGGAGAGTGGGGGAATCTCCCAGGCCAGGCCTTACCCTTAATTCACTCAGCGTTAGAGTGGTAAGGGTCTAGAAGGGTAGATCGTCGTCATCGTCATCATCGTCGTCATCGTCGTCTGCCACTGCGGTAGCGCGAGCCCGAGATGATTTAGAGTCGGATCGACCACTTGATTTTGCCGCCTTGGCCTTCACCGGATTGGCGCTCTTGCCATTCCGAGACGAAGACTTGGACTTGGACTTGCTCTTTGGCGCGTCTTCGTCGTCATCGTCCGCTGCTCGACCTTTCTTCGCAGGCAGGACGGCGTTGACCTGAGATACGATCTGCTCATCACCGGACTCCTTGTTGATCCGCTTGTTGTGTCCAATGGTGAGACGGACGCTTCTCCCGATGAGCTTGTCGGTGTTGATATCCAGCGCGGATTCGGGATCTGCCCCGAACGCCACCAGATGCTCTTTCAGACTGAAGAGAGCGTGATCGAGCAGGCTGGTGAAGCTCTTGGTCGTTTCTCCCTTGGATGGGCCTCCGGTGATCTCCCAATCCCAGACCAACATGGCATTGCCTGCGGCAGACTCATCCTCCTCGCAGTCGACCAGATCAGCTGGCCAGGTGCCTGCCTCGATTAGAGTGAACGGACTGGAATCGTCGATGTCCCCTAGGTTTACCTTGATCTTTGGCATTAATGCCCTCCTAAATTTGGTTCGGTCACTTTACTCCTGGATTCCCCCAGTGGTAAAGTATATCATGTGAGGGATTTCGCTATATCCCTCCCGGCTACTACTCCAGTTAGAGCCGCTGCTACGAATGAGTCCACGTATCCTGTGGCATCCCCCACTATATACAGACCAGGATGCCCGTAGACCTGCCAATTAGCAGTATCGACTGGAGCTCGATATGCGGGATATTTCACCTCCGGGCCATAGATTATGGATTCCTCAGGGTCAAATGTGGGTATGGACGCATCGAGTCCTTCCAGGAATCGATGGAATGCCGAGTATAACTCAGCTGGTAGGGCGCGGCTTATATCTAACCCATCCCTCGCCATGACGTTCGTTCGGTAGGGAGGATGTAGATTCTCAGACGGCTCCTGCTTCATGAAGTCGCTAACCCGCTGGACTACGGTATGACCCTGCGCAATCTCATTAATGGATCTGGCCACATCCCTCACGTAATCCTGTGGATCCCCCGTGCCCACAGCCTCAGGCACCATCTTGGCTACCATAGCGAAGTTGCTGCTGTTGCTTCGCTCATTAGGATCAAGGGAGGAGTGACCGTTCACATTACGTATCCCCATCTCCTGATGCCACTGATTCACCACGAATCCCTGCTGATTGCAGCAGAACGATCTAGTGACGATGAACCCCGTCTGCTGCATCACCTTCCAGTCGTAGAATCGATCAAACATGCAGCTGAGGCCGGAGTCCGCCGTCTCTACCCGGAGACCGATACCAGCTGGGCCTGACTTCGTAGACAATCCCAGGTCTTGTATTAGGTTCTCTGACCAGGTGATCCCCTGGATTCCACTGGCGATTACCACCTTATCGAAGAGAAGTCGCTCGCGTGCCACTGCGTCTCTGCGATTTGAGCTAAAACCTACCCAGGCACCGCCCATCTCCTCTGGGAGAGGATCCACGCTCACTGCCTTCGTGAAGAATCTAACGTCGACTCCATCCCGGACGAGGGCCTGTGTCATCCCTATCGAGAACCTGCGGATGCCGTCTGATCCCACATGTCTGAGAGGATAGGACGATAGATCCATGTCGTTGTCCGAGAAGTCCTTATCCCCCTGGACAGTCGGCTCATACCACACTCCCTCCCCCGCATGTGTGACCACTTCCTTATCTATCTCCCACAGGATGGGCTCAAGAGCTGGATCGAAGATTTCCTCCAGCTGAGTACCCCGCAGCAGGCTGAATGGGAGCTTGCCGTCCGAGAACCCGCCTGCCCCTCCCTCTCCCTCAAGGACATAGCAGGATCTACAGGAACACGATTGGGTCTCAGGACACCATCGCTCCACCATGGGATGACCCATCTCGACCATCGTTATATTCTTTACCCCAAGGTCGAGCAGCTGCCTAGCGCAGAATGTCCCCGCAGGGCCAGATCCGATTATTAGGACGTTCACAGTTTCTCCTTCTTTAGTTGGGCCTCGACGTCTTTAAGTAGAGCCGGGAGCGATTCCGGTATCTCCGTCAGATCCCCATCATTCAGGTATTCCCAGTCAGGTGGATCGGTGAGTCCGTACTCGCTGGAGTGATCAGACTCAATAGACCTGGACTTAGGTCGCAGGATCCCCACAATGCAGCCTCCCCAGGATCTAATCCCCTCGGCCTCATTGTCATATCGGATGTCGTCCACGACGATGTTGACCATTGGATCATCATACTGATGACCGAGGATTCTCCTGTGTAGGTGCATCACCCAGGTATCCTCGTGGATGTTTCGAGCCACCTCCGTCCCCAGCATCTGCATCATGAACCGAGGAGAGATGTCGTATCTCGGATCGATCTCCTCCTTCAGGTATCCACTGATTTGAGCCGGAGATAGGTCATAGATCTTCGTGAGGATCTCCTTTATGGGATCCGCCAGGCTGAGCTTCACGAATCCTCGCTTCACTAGTTCCATGGCTATCGTCGTCTTGCCTGATTGAGCTTGTCCAGTCAGTCCAATTATCATGATACTATGATCGAGCTCTTGCGTCGACCCTCATCGTCCTCCTCGAAGTCTTCCATCTCTTCTGCCGTTGATCCCTGGAATCCAGCCAGAGCTATGACGTAAGAGAAGGCCATTCTCATGGCTTTACCAGCAGCACGAGTCTGAGCCATGCTCCTTGCCGCGTTCCTCTTGCCGATGATATCCTTCTGCCCTCTAGCCGCTTTATCCGTGAACCCACACATGGCCTCGGCGGCTGCGATGACCTCCATGGTATCAAGGGATTTGAGCACTACCCTGGCCTCGTAGGCTATGGGCACTCCGTCCTCCTCTATCAAGGTAGTCCACTCGGTCACCGGCGTCGCACGATTAAACCGTGCAATGGTCTGCCACCCCTCGAACCGCAGATACTTCTTGCCTCGTATCTTGAGAACGAGCTTCTCACCCGAGCGCTCCACGGCAGTGACAATGGCTGCGGCCTGCTCCGATGCGCGCATGATGATGTCATTCGCTGACTCAACATGAACGAGGTCGCCTCCCCCATTGCTCCTAAGAGCGAGCGACCTTACGGGTACGGGAATTTCTCGATACTCCCCCTCGATTGGATCCTCTCCGTTTGGCATAGTAACTATCCCTCTGTTTGCGACTGGTAAAGTATTCCTTCAGGATGAGTTTATAGTCGTTCCCCTCCTGATAGGCCTTGCAGGCATCCCGAAAGTCGCATCTGCCGCACCTCATCGACTCTGGCTGAGGATAGATAGCTACTGTGCTTCCATCCTGAGGCTTAAACTCCCTCGCCTGCCAGTATGCTCGATGAAGAAATACCTCCATTTGACGAGATGTCCTGAATATCTTCTGCCTATGGAAGAGTGGTGCCGACGTCCGGCCTGTGGGAATGACCTTCCGGAGCCCATTATATATCACCCCGACGACCTTCTCGTCAATCCCTAGTATCTCAGCCAGATGCCTGCCAAGGAATATCTGAGAGGTGATCTGGTGATCCATTTCGAGATGAGCTGGCTCGAAGCGAGTATAGGTCTTATGTTCTAGGGAGAATAGCCTTCCCGAGTTCCTATCCCTGACCAGACCATCCAGCCGGGATGTCAGGGAGTAGGGGCTATCCTCATCTGTGCCTGGAATCTTGAGCGGCATGTTGAGGGACTCTTCTATCCGAAGGACATCGAAATAATCGTTATCTCGATATTCCTCCAGATAGCTCTCCAACATGGCCTCACCCAGTTCCTTAGCCTCGGCCAGGGTCTCCCGATCCGCTGTCCAGTTCTCATCCAGCTTGCTTATCTCTCTGTCTGCCCACTTAATGAATACTTCGATGGGATTCGCCTTATCCTTATAGTAGGCTGCGAGGGCCTGATGAATACCATCCCCAAGAGTCAAATTTATGTTCCTCTTGCGAGATCGATATCCAAGCTTATATGACCAATACCACTGGAGCCGACAGGCCATGGCGTCAAGCTGAGATGGACTTATGCTTAACTCGGGATTGTACCGTGGTTTACGTGGAGGCATGTTCTCTCCTTATTAGCTCATCTATCGTCACCGGACGCTTGTCTCGGACAATGTCCCATATGTCGTCCTCGATGGTGTCCACGGCCTTAATGGCTATGCTCTCCACCTTCTCAGCCATCTGGCCTGGTCTCGAGATCCGATCCTGCGCGTGTTTATTACCAGGTGGATGCCAGTCTAGATCGATAAATATAACTCGATCAGCCTCAACCAGGTTCAGCCCCTCGCCTCCGGTTCCGTGCGTAGCTACTAATACCTGGGACTCCCCCGACTTAAAGCTTGCCTGGCTCTTACGCTGCTGAGTAGACGTCATGGATCCGGAGCCGATAAGAGGAGCCGCCGTTATGCCTGCCTCACGCAGGTCATCAACGATCATCTTAACAAGTCGAGCGAAGTCAGTAAACACCACGGCCTGAGTATCCTTCTCTTGTATCACGTCGACCAGAGGATCAATCTTGCTAGATCCACGATACTCTGGAATCAAGAGCCTGGGATGAAGAGCCAGTTGTCTGAGCCTAGTCATTCGGGCTATCTTGATCTCAGCCTCGATCTCGATTCCATCCAATGAGATTTTGTGGTCATCCCTCATCATGTTATATATAGCACGCTGGTCTTCTGGCATCTCATACTTCACTACCCGAGCCTTGACCTTTGGCATCCCCTCAAGGAGGCTCTTCGGACGGGATATTAGGTAATCAGCCATGATGAGACTAAGGTTCTCCTCCTCGGTTTCCTTAATCCCGCCCACCTTGATGCCGAACCCGTTGTGCTTAACCTCACAGAATCTGTAGGCGAATGACCAGAAGGATCTGAACCTCTCGGGATCGCAGATGTGCAGGAGCGTCCATGAGTCCATACCAGTATTGATGTTGGGACTGGCTGTGAGGAGATGGACAGGCTTGGACTTACCGGCTATCTTAAGAAGCGCCTTAAATGCCTTGGTTTTGCGGTTACGAATCCGATGGGCCTCATCAGCTATTAGCATGTCGGACGAGGCTAGCTCTCCATAGTGCATCTCAGCGACAGTATAATTGCACACCAGGAACTCATCCCACTTCTCTCGTATTATGGAGTTACGATCTCCCTGGATAATGTCGGCGTGATATGGTGTCCACTCTCGAATGTGATCGACCCAGTCATCCCGCTTGGTATTAGTGCAGACCACGAGGCCCCTCGCCAGGTTTTCTCGAGATGCCGCGTCGAGGGAGGTCACCGTCTTGCCCATCCCCTGCTCGTCCCCAAGTATGCCCCGTCGTATCTCCATCAGCCACTCCGACCCCACGCGTTGGAATGGGTACAGACCGGATCCCCCTACCCACGAATCTTCTTTATCAGATATCTCGCGGATCCTCCGTCTTGATCTAGTCAGGGCTAGGACGGCGTTCCTCACCTCGTTTGATATGGAGAGAGCGGGATCCCACTCCTTCAATCGTCGAAGGATGTCGACACACAATGGGATGGTGACAGGCCCCTTTCGTCGAGCAAGAACCCCTGTCTCCCATGGAGGAGTCGAGCTTGATCTGAGGACAGCAGAGTGCCCCGTATTGCCGAGGGTTAGGGTAGAAGGCATGTTAGGTAGACTTATCTAAGAAGTGCAGGGCATGGGATAGCGCCGATCTTATGTGCCTCCCTGGTACGGAGGCCACCTTTTTAGTCCACTTAGGGAGAATAGCGGGTGATTGCATGGTGATAGGAGTATTGGTCTCCTGGGAGAACAGGTGCGCTATGCCGATGACCATAACAGGATCCTTGTAGTTCCTCATGACTCCCCCGAAGAAGTCCTCCACTACTAGATGATCTGGGGAGGACTCTCGCAGCCACTTCATTACGTCAGCCAGTGGCTTGATCTCAGCCGAATCAAGGATTTCGCCTGATTCATTAACCAGGCATAAGCCGGTAGTTCCCCCTGGATCTACTGCGACTATCTTCACGAGTAAATACTACACTTAAGAGGGCCGAGCGTCAACCTCCGGTTCATAGGGATTCCGTGGAGTCTGTGAGATCCTGATGACCGCACCTGGAACAGTTAACTACCTCGATGGTGCGATCAGGATATATAACGATGAGGCTCCGCGCTCGTCGACTCTTACAATGAGAACAGCGTGCAGGCGTTAGACTGGTGATCGGATCTTGATAGGACACAACCATCTGGTTCCTAGACCTTGTTGATTGGGTGGGAGGCATGAAACTCAAGGTGCCTATCGAATCTCCCCTCGATTGACTTAACTGACCCAGTGAGAGACTCGATCGACTCTTTTATATCCTTCCCCCTGTTATCTCCATCCCGCTCTAGATCGTCAATCCTCTGGAGGATGTCCGTCTTCATTCCATTCGTGTCTCCATTATTGGGAGACCTGCGAAGGATTAGATATCCCAGAATGAGTACCAGCACCACCACGGATCCACCCGCTGAAAGCATCTCTCTTAGCAAGTCTGGTGTCATGATCCACCGCCTTTCAGGTTAGCCCGATTTCCTTGGCGATAAGCGAGATCCGGGCTGAGTCAGATGTCGCCTCAGAATACTGCTGTTTGCTACCCTTGGGAGGTGTGGGGCTAGAGATAAGCGTCCCTGATCGTGCGTCCGCTGTTCCATCCACTACTTCCAGGTCACCCTCGGCTATCCCCCATCCCTTAGAGATGTCCGCCTTATGATCGTCTGCGGAGGCCAGGCTATCCGACGTGAATAGCACGTCCAGCCATTGTCCAGAAGATATCTGCTTTATATTGCGGAACTGTGTCATACTATCATCCCCTCACGCCCTACGTTTGAGGTGCGATTCCACTGGCGTATCACGCTGAAATGATCATCCTCGAATTGACTTCTGTCTATCTCTGGAGCTTTCCCCTCGATAAGCTCCTGGATTCGGAGATAGGCGAACTCAGGTATTCGGTACTTAGATATCAGCCAGGTTAGATGGACTAGGTGAGCCTCCTGTGGGCATTTACCCTTCTCCCATCTGGCCTCATATTTTTCCCATCCCTCAGTTCGCTCGTGTATTTTCTCAAGCTGGATCGCTGCCAGATCGATTGGCTGCCCCAGGCTCAACATCTCGTTAAGAGAGAGCGTCGTTCCATGAACTACTACCTTCTCCTGGAAATGAGCCTGCGTCTTGTGAACGGTCACTCCATTACCGAATGGCCAGTCCTCGGGGAACCAGTCGTATCCTATACCATCTCTCGCCAGAGTACGGCTGATGATAATATTGAGGCCTCCGGCCCACTCCTCACCCTTGCGATCCGGCGACAGCAGGAACGTGCCCTCCTTCCTTAGTTGGACAGATGAGTCATGTTCGAGAATCGCCAGTTCCTCCACCTTCTCGATGGCGTGCTGGATCCCCCCGGCGTTAAGCCCGTTACGAGGGAATCCTGCGAAGACATATAGATATCGTTCCATGCTTATTCCTTACGATACGATGGATGAGTAGACGTGAAGCTCATCGGCTCCGGTGGTATTTGAGGCATTGCTAGATTCTCCCGTATGCACGACATCTGTCAGAGTAGCAGTCGGCATGTCGGCATTAAAGTTATGCTGGACTTGAGTGGCCTCTTCACCACTAGATGTGACGTGCCCAGAAGATAGATATGAAGAGACTCCATAGATAAACACGGCCTCCCAAAAACCATTCCTTACAGCCGCCTGACCATCATCCCAGCTTATCGAGGATCGCGCTTGAGTTGAGTTAACCTTAACTCCTGCGCCAGAAGAGGATCCCACATCTGCGCTTCTTCGCATACAACACATTGCATGAACAGGCGTGCCCACAGCTATGGAGAGACTAGAGGCTGTTAGGATAGCTACGACTGTCGTGCTCGTGGTCGTCCCCTCAGTAGTATTGCCGCCATCTCGAACCAATCCACCGCCGCTCGACTTACCAGACCTCCACACCCAGAAGAACACAGTCCCTGCCATCCCCACCAAGACCAACGCCAGGGCAGCTATACCGAGGATCAGTTCTTGAGTCACCTTAAACCACCCCCTTGAGGGACTCCAGCGTGGTGAATTGGTCCAGGTCCACCTCGGCTGGGATGTTGGCACGTATCCTATGGACTACTCTAGCCTTGACCATGTTTACCTCCACCTTCTGATTGACACCATCCCACTCCCAAGCATCAAAGAAGTAGTCATCAGGCAGGTCAGTATCCTCTACCACGTAATGAGGGCCCACCTGAGGCAGGTCAGGGGCAACTAGCTTGGGGTGGCGGAACTGGCATTGGAGTATCATGTCTGTGCGTTCAGCCTCTGATTCACAAGGAATGACACCAACCTCCTTATTGCGCCTGACCACAAAGTCAACCACTTGCTGCTCTGTAGCGAACTCCAACAGGTCAGGATTAGGATGGACCTGCCTTAGGTTGTAGGGTGGATTCGGGTTGGGTATTAGTATCTGCTTCATGTTATTGGTCTCCTCCTACCATCAGGTTGAATGGTGAGTCATCGGCTGTGTTGCCAGACACGTTCAGGGCGTGCACGTCGATGGCACCAACGAGCTTGGTGTCCACGTAGACATACCTGTTCCCCTGGCCTGGTGTTGCGACACCATCAATATTCGCGTCTCCAAAGTCCGTAGCAATGGTGACGGTGTAGTTACCAGCGGAGTCCCTGGTATTGCTGGTGACGTTGTAGCTACCGGGCCCCAAGGTGCCAGACTCGCTTGTGGTGTGGCATCTGACTTTGAGTACACCAGGAGAGTGCTTGACCAGGTCTGGTGGCACTACCAGGAACCCAGTGTCCTCGGCCTCGATGTTAGCCTTGGTGGCTTCGGTAGGGTGGGTGCCACCAGCATGGGTTGCATCCACAGTGATTGACCCCCAGGTGCCACCAAGTTCACCATTAGGGGATGTCCCAACCACGATTTCGGCACTGAGACCAGCATCAGCAGTTCCTACCAGGTAGTTCACAGTAGCAGGAGCACCACCACTCTCCAAGGCTGCTATTGCCTGAGCCACCCTGAGGGCAGAAACTGGCCTGACCTGGGTGTCCGTACCGGCTTCGGCTTGGGCCTGGGACATGGCCGTCTGCCAGGCTGGTACGCCGGAGGCCTGCTGAAGCGTGTTACCATCTGTCCCTGCCACGAGGATAGCGAAGGTGCCTGCGCCCGATCCATACAGAATGCCGCCCGTGGTGATAGCTGAGGCATCGAACTCAAGTCCTCCCACCTCCTGTCTAACGAGGAGGCTTCCCGAGGATACAAACAGATGAGCATGCGTCTGGAAGTCCGTCGCATCACCAACTGGCACCCGTCCTGTGGCAGGCGCAGTAGCGATACCGAACATGGCGTCAATGGCCAGCTGATTATCACGAACATGAGTATTCATGATAGCCGCCGTGACTACCTCTCCAACTGTCCAGGTTCTTGGTGCTGTCCAGGCCATTCTAGACCTCTAATCCGTGATCGAAGTTCTCCTTCTTCAGAGAAAGGAGGGTCTCACCCGGAGACCAGTTGCGGTTGGCCCCGAAGTCAGGATGGTGGAGACTGAAGTTAGCTCCGTGAGTTCTCTTTAATAGAACGGCCTCGATCTCCTCTCTATCTTCAGGGAGGACGATTCTGAGCCATTTGCCTTCGTTCTCCAGATTCCCGCACTCGCAGCACATGAAGTAGGGAAAGCTCAGATCGATAATGATAGCCGAGGCGCAGGAGCACTCCACTATCCATTTGCTTCGATTAATACGGGCCTTGATCTCCCCCGACACGTTCACCTTATCGTTAGGCTCTTCTAACTCGCCATTCCCCGACATTAGGTACATCTTGGCAGTGAGATAGAGGAAGCTCACGTTAGGCTGATGATCCTTGTGCTGTATGATGATATCCATATTAATATCCTGGGATGGTAGTAGTCCCCAGTTTAGAAGTATTAAGCGTCCACCAGTCGGAGAACCCCTCGGCCTTGGAGCACCCATATGTAACGGTGTGCCTGCGATGGGAGTCGATGACGTGCCGCTCCGACTCGATGTAGAAATCCGTTTGATCCATCCTCAGGGATCTGCTGCCGGTTCCGATAACGGTGATCCTGTCATTTATATCTCGACTCATGATAGACTTCATGTGAGTGGAGTCTCGATTGCCGCTTACCGTCATCTGAATGAGAGGAACCTTGTCCTTATTAACTCTTAGTATCCACAGGGCTCCATCCCTGGCCTCAGCTATGGTGGGGATGAACTCCGCTGGTGATGGATACTTTCTTCTGCCATGAGCCGTCTGGCTATCGCTGTCCTCCTCCCGAATAAGCGCGGAGGTCTGAGTCAGCGCATTACCTCGGGCCTGACTAAAGGTGAGGAACCCAGCCAGGCTCCCAGTATTTGTCCAGGTCATTTTCATAGCCTGGGAGAACTTCTCGACCACGATATTAGATGCCGTTGTCACGTTAGTCCCCGTTCCAGCTGTCGTCTCATTAAACGTGAAGTCGGCTGTCGCGGTTGGAGTAACCCAGTCATCCACGGCTACTACGTTCAGTGTGGAGGTCTCATTGGGATGCCGAGCCCATATGACGAGCGTCCCCCCATTTGGAGCTATAGGAGGGAAATCAGCCGACGCCACTCCCATCTTCCACAGAGTCCCCAGAGCCGCAGTGCTGTAGGTGATCACCGGGATCTCAATAGAGTTAAAGATAAAGGGCAGGGGATTAACCGATACCAGATTCGAGTATCCCAGAGTGCCTGTGGAGCTATCTGTAAAGGTGTCCTGGCTCAAAGTAAATGGGGATTTGAGACGAGCGTGCCTATCATGAAAACCGATCTTCCCGTCCTTCGTCTCGAAGATGAATCCATTCTCCGACACCTCGACTGCCCTGAGGGCATTCATCGCGTAGGTATCGCTGCGCCAGAACCGAGTGAGCGTCGTCTGACCAGTACTTATGGATCTGTCCGCGCTGGGCCAGCTAGCCTTATCCAGAATAGTCCCCACAGCCTTATCCGTCGGTACATTAAGGAGAAGCGGGATATCTATCTGATCCTGGTTGATGTATCCCAGTGGGCCTATGGCCGCAACCTCAGCGATGTTCAGTTGTCTCAGATCCGCACGAGGAGTGATAGACTCGATGAATCCAGTATATAGAGTCTCCGCTGTCGGAGCCGTCGCCCGAATACGTATCTTACGAGCCGGTTCCAGAGATCCAAACAGAGGCCCTCCGCTGTTGAGATCCTCGTAGTCTCCAGAATCGTTGTTAAGGAGAAGAGTCAGCCTGCTCGCCTGGGATCGACCTGTTAGTTGGGACTCCTTGTCTCTGCCTCTAATCCAGGTGGTAAACAAGGCCCTGGACGTGACATTGTCCCCAGTACCCGTGAAGGTGCCGATATTACCCCAGTCAATCTCGACTACGTATGTCCCTAGAGTCCCTGCCATTTAGCCTCTGACCACAATAATGTCGTGGAAGGCCCCTCCACCAACCGCACGGCGGAAGGCTGCCTGGATGTGCTGATCCAGACTGTCGATCCCCACGATGGCACCCTGTAGGTTCATCACTACTGTAAGGGATCCTCCCCCTCCCATCATTCCTCTTCGCTGTCGTGAGGGAGGAGTGACGACCTCCTGCCCGTGAGCCATGATTAGCCGAGGCTCCCCCGGAGCACCTGGGACGACCCCACCTCGATCTAACTGAGGAGTCAGATGATTCACTATCCGCTGAAGGTTATTTATCAGGGCATCACGCTGAGCCGTCTGAGGCTGAGACATAAGCTCATTAATCTGCCTAAAGGCGTCATCGATTCTGCGCTGGATATCCCGTCTATTCTCCGCTGTAGCCTCGGCAGTGGCGCTCCCCCCGGCTACAGCCTTGTTAGCCTCCTCAGCCTTCTCCTTCGCCCTCTCAAACAGCCCCATAAGGCCTTCCCACTTAACTCCCACCTCCTCCGCGAAGGCTGCCATCACTCCCTTGAGGTTATCCGAGCTTATCCCCATTTCAGCCAGCTTGCCAATGATGGTGTCTACCGATTGATGCGTGACCTGCTGCCACTTCTCAATCACAGTAGTAGTGGTGACCCCGAACTCCTCAAACTTATCTAGCACCGGATCCAGATCATCTCGAATTCTATTATATGAATCGAGGATCCTTTGACTAGCTTTCTCCTCAGCAAGAGCATTCCTATCCGCTAGAGCTATCCTGTCGGCGCTAGCTTGTCGGAGATCACCCATGATTCTTTCTATCGAAGTTCTGTTATTATTGACTCTCTCCTTGTTACCCTGAGCCAGCCGAGCAGATAATTGCTTCTGACGCTCCGATTGTTCTTCAACCGAGTTATTTACTGCTTCAGTTAGATCTCCATAGGAATCAATGACCTCCTCATTACTTTTAGTAATCACCTCCCCAACCTTCTCAGAGGCCTCACCCATCTTCTCTATCGTATCAGTGGCGATATCGATTTTAGGGATGCCCTCATTAATTTTATCAATGGCCTTCTGCATCGCATCCCCGAACTTATTTGGGCCAGGGATGGCGTCGAGGACGGCCTTGGCGGCTTTGAGCATGCCTGCGAGGGCCTTCCGATGGACGATGGTCATCTTGTTAAAGAGGTCAATAATGAAGTTGACCGCTGACTCAGTTGCCTTCTTTATTCCATTCCAGACAGTGTCCCAGTTCTTCCAGAGGAGGATTATTCCAGCCACGAGAGCCGCAATAGCCACAACCACGAGACCGATTGGCCCAGTAGCGAGGGCCAGGGCACCACCGAGAGCAGTCACACCGGCTATGATTGCAGGAAGGAGCAAGATTAGAGGCCCCAGTACGGCCATCACAGCCCCGATAGCTACAGCGACTATACCTAGAACTTTAGTCAGTTTAGGATGAGCCTGCGTCCACTCAATTACCTTTCGAGAGATCTTCTCGATTATGACCGCTCCCTTCTGCATGATAGGGATAAGGGCATCCCCCAGGATCTGGAGGACATCACCCATTCGATTCTTCATTTGAGTGAATGGATCAGCAGCTGCCTCAGCAGCACCTCCGAATTGCTTAGTGAGGGCAGCCATAATCTCAGTTTGAGTAGCCCCCTTCGCTAATACAATCCCATATCTAGAGAGGCTAGATGTCTCCCCCGCGATCGCTTTACCGACAAGGAGAGAGGCTGACTTTAGATCTATCCCAGCCCCTGCCGCCACATCAGTAGTAACGGCAAGAGCATCTAATACCCCATCCCATTTACCCCCTATAGTAACCAACTTCTGCAAGGCATCCCGTTGCTCCTCATCTCCGAAGTTAGTCTTGCGCTGTTGGGATTCTATAAGAGATTCAATCTTATCCTTCTGACTATCATAGGATTGCCCGATATTCTTCAGGGACTGATCGAGCCTCTTTATACCAATAATCTGCTCCTGAGAGGACTTAACAGCCAGTCCACCAATAGCAAGTATAGATGCTCCCGCTACGGTGAAGGCCTTACCCACACCTGCGGCCTTCTTGGCGAACGCGTCTACACCTCTCCCAGCGGAGGCCATAGCTGCGGCAGATCGATCAACCGCCGTTAGAACCATTTGGAGTTTTAGATCAGCCACCTAGTCCAGGCCCTCCAAGGACATCATCCTCCTCTTCCGAGGGCTCACCTCTGGCCTCATTCTCAGCACTAAGGAGAATGGAGATATTAGTCACTACCTCATCTGGGGTATCCATGTAATCGGGATAACTCCATCCCGTTCTAAGAAGAAAAGCCGCCTCAGACATAACTATAGTCAGAGGAGCGCTCTCCAGTATAGACGCTAGGGAGTCTTCGAATCTTTTTTTGCTTCTGCTTCGCTGAGGGGTACATAGAGCTCCTGCATACGAACGAGGACTACTTCCGTCTGTGGATCCGGCAGAGTATCCAGAAAGTCTACTGAAACGGCTGAGTCCCACGACCAGGCAACCGTTCCATGTATTAGGTAGGCATCGTCATCTGCGTCAACATCGAAGGACTCCAGATCCTGAAACATCCGCCTCTTCAGGGCCTCTTTATCTTCGAAGTCGATATCCTCATTTGGATCAATCTTGGGTAGATTCTTCATGGCGGACTTCCTTATGGCCTTCCGCATACCTCGTGTCACCAGAGTCCGTATAGTCCACCATGACCCATCAGAGAATCTAAACGTCTCCTCATCACTGGGCTCATTCACCTCAATAGTAAAATCTTCGGGCTGGGTTAACATGACTAGGCACCTCTATCTGTTTGGTTTAAGTGAATATGGATAAGCGGAGAAAGCTCGCTCTCTATCGAATTCGGCTTCTAGATCCGTTCCGCATTGAGGACAATACTTCACTGCAATCCCCTGGCTACGCCAGCCTGATCCACTGCGGAAGGCCGGTTGCCACCGAGGCCCCGTCCCAGATGGACATACATGCCGTATCTCCTGGTTGACTGTAATCGGCATTACGTACTCCGTGGATTAGACTGTGCCTACTGTGACCGTCCCATCGACAACGAATCGGGCCTCGTAGCCCACTCTCTCTCGAATAGCCGCAGACGGCCTATAGGATAGGCACAGGGATTCCCCATTGAACTTACGCCTGCCCGAGGCAGTGCCGAAGGGATAGAACTCCCAGGATCCCAGCGTACCAACCAGAGTGGCGAACACCGGATCCGATCCATCTGTCTGGTCATCAACGAAGCCAGCTAGGGTGTATTCCCCGCTCTGTTCGATCCCCGCAATGAATCGCTCCCCAGTATCATTAAAGCTGGTGACGTCGATCTGAGCCACTTCCTTACCTGGGGGATTGCTCACTGAATCGATATACTGAGTCATGTTCTTGAGCGTCCCCAGGTTATTATCCTGCTTCCACTCGGTGTTTCCGTTGACGATGTACTTGGCCATCGTTATACCTCCTTGATCGCTCCCTTATCTAGAAGGCGAGCTATGTTTAGTCGCTGTCCACCTGGGCACGTCACATCCGATAAGCTAAACTCTTCATCCTTTCCATATCCTCTCCAGTACTTCTTAAGAGGGATCCCCTTTTTATCAACGGGTTCGAAGGATATCCCATCACATATGACTCTGTATCTCTTATCCTCTTTTGAAGATGATGGCATAAATCGCCGTCCCCGCTGTAGTACTGGAATACGCTGCTCGATAGTAGCGATCCAGGGTTCCTGATGTGGACACCTTAGCCGCTGTCGGAGCAGTAGCCAGGAATGTCGTGAATACAGCCCATGTTGTACCGTCCGAGCTATCCTCAACTCGAAGGGTTCCGCTCCCCGTGGCCAGGTTCCCCGCCATGCTGAACATGTGGGCATACATGGTTCCACCCGCCGTGGACAGCGCTCCGGCGTCCAGGGTGCCGAAGTTAGCGGCTGCGGTTCCTGTGGTCTTGGGAGCCATCAGCTCGCTTCGATCCCAGGCCTGATCCGGCCTTGTGATGGTCTCCTGACGCACCATGTCCCTAATGTTTATGGGATTCCTGGCAGCATACATTTGTCCAGTGGATCCGTAGGATACTGATCCGGTATTACTTCCAATGACGACACTGATAACTCGATTACCGCTCCCGAGGTGCGTTCCAACAGCGTCGTTCATAGAGTCGCTGTCTTCCAGGAGCCCTGCCCACTCAAATCCATCTGCACGGACTCCCCCCACCATCCGCTCACCTGAGTCCTGGAAGGTGGTGGAGTCTATTCCAGGCGCAGCTAGCTCGATAGAGAAGCTTGTAGTGGCCGGAGTTAGATCATACTTATCGAAGTAGACCTTAACGTCCCTAAACAGGAATTTAGCCATTTCTTCTCCATTTAGTCTCGATTGCGCTGATCATTGATCTCAGATGCATATCTATCTTGGGAGAGGCCGTGTCCATTGCCCTGGTTAGCGTCTTATATCCCTCCCTCCCCTGCTGGAAGATACGCCTTGCTATTGAGAAGGCCGCTCCTCTGGGATTAGTGAATCCCTTTCGTCTGGCCCACTTCTCAATCGGCTCTACGGGAGGTCTCTTCCCTGGACGCTGACCGAACTCCAGAGTGGGTGCGTATTCCAGATTAGATCCCACCACGGCCTGGGTAGGTGCCACATCCGTAGTGATGGATCCCCTGTATCGGCCAGTATCGACAGGAGCGTCCTCCTTGGCTATCGCCTCCACCTCGAACACGCTACTACTGAGGAAGTCCTTGAGAGGGCCTCCGATGAACTTCTTATTCTTCATCTGCCGCTGGACGTCCTTGAGCTCATCGTCAGACAGGTCGAACTTTATTGGAGATACTGGCATCAGCCTACCGTCTTAATGACCCAGATGATGAGATCGAATCCGAAGTAGTTGCCTCCACCTAGGGACTTACGTCCGATCCCCTCCGCTCTCAAAATAGAGGAGTCGTCCGCTTTGCTGTCCAGTGTGGGATCCTGCTCCAGGGCTCTCTTGATACTGGCAGATGTGTCAGTGGGATCTACGTGGTCATAAAGCTTAGCAAATCCCGCAGCGTCATCCACGGAGGACACCAGGACGATGGCCGCTATCTCCATTGAGAATGAGTTTCCCCCGAAGGCCAGCTGATAGTCAACCGATCTGGGGACAAGGATCACCGATGGAGTAACCGAGACGGAGTCGACAGGATAATCGAAGACCTTGATATCAGACACGTTGGCCTCGATGACCGTCTTTATCCCTCCAAGCACATCTGATAGATTACTCATTAGATCGGCACTTTACGATATGGAGTAATGAGGGCCTTGACATCCTGATCCAGACCTCCCGCCCAGGTCACTACCTGCCCTGTCTCGGCAAGGCCTATAGTGTCGGCGTATCCGGAGTCCTTGCGCTTCCACATCCTAGCGGTCTGGATAAGGACAGCCTCCTGAATCGCGCCTGGGAACCTTATGAGATTAACGGACTTGTTAGTGTGAGCCGTCCCTACCGTATTATTAATGGCTCGGGATACCGTGGCTGCCGTCCCACTCGTGGTGATTACATACACCAGTTCATCATCAATTAAACACGTATGTCCAGGCTCAATGGTGCCCGTGGCGCTCCCCGTGAGTACCATTGAAGTAGCAGTGGCATCAGCGAGAGTCCCGTTCAGTCCACTATCCGAGGTGACCTTCTGGAATCCCCAGGTGCCTACCAATTGGTAGTTATTCTGTTCCCTAATGAACTCATCCTGAGTCCCATTCGACTTGTCGCTCACCTGAAGATGAGTGTAGGGCCTCGCCTTCCCCGAGGTGGAAGTGGGACTAGCTCTTAGTGGGTAGAGGATATAATCGTCAAATCCCCAGGTAGTATCGAATGTACCGTCCAGGTTATTATCCTCTTTTACAGAAGACAGAGAGATGAGGTCTGGGACACGAAGCGTTCCTCCCCCTGGCCCATCGAAAGTAAGAGTGGCTATCTCGTAATAGAAGAATCGATTGCACCACAGATCGACTTCACGAGAGACGTTCTCCAGTAACATAAGCATACGCTTATCCAGAGCCGTCCCCGTGCTTAGATTAAATCCCCCCTGATCCTTAATCGTCTGGAGATCTAGATATGAATTATTCATCCTTTGGCAGGGTTCACTTTAGACATAATGTCCGAGGCCGATACTACAGACGAATTAAGATGAGCCAGCCCAGCCGCAATCTCCCTCTTCATCATAGCCTGCCAAACAGTGTCAGAATCACCTGAAGTACGTTGGTGCCTAACAGATCGAGTTTCAAAGGAGCCATCAGGCAAGGCAACATCGTTCTCATAAACCAACGTGGCCACGTCCTTGCCACTTGTCCCGCCAGTTGGTGCGTTTGCCGTTTTTAAAGTCCAAGTCATGCTTCTCTCCTAATTGTGAAGCGCTGAATCTACAGCGAAGGTAAAGTCACCAGTAGATCCACCCGCTGCAAATACCCACTTGACTCGTAGTGAATCTCCTAGAACCATCGCCCTCACAGTAGCGTCTCCTATAGCCGCATCCTGATCAGCAAAGAACTCGTCAACCGCGAACCCAGAAGCAGCCTCAGCGAGGATTTGGCTTAGTTCACCAGTCCACGGCCCCCAAGAGACGTTCTCATGAGTAACACCAGTGGCACGAGTGAAGCCCACAATATCTTGCCAATCACCACTAGGGCTCTGCGTCTGGATATAAACGTCCAAGGTAGGAGAACCGCCTGATGGTGCGGCAGTCACGTCTAACCTTGCCCAGAAGCTCTTCACCCATCCCACATCATCCAGAGCAGTTGAAGTCCCACTGGCCTCACCAGCAGCCGCAGAAGCCCTGAGAGCTAAGTCCCCGCCGATTTGAGCTACGTTGAGTGCGCCCAGGCCAGGCCCAGAGTCGCCGCCGGTACGAAGTCGATCGTAAAGCGCGTCGGGAGCGAGGGCATTTAACCCTACGGCCATCGCTCTGGCGTTTCCACCGCTGTCTATTGATAGCCTAGGAGGATTATCACCATCCCCCTGGTTATTGGACGCGGTTATTTGGGTAGATAGTAGATAGCCATTTGGGCTTACCCGTATCCTCCGGACATCGCCTTCGTCGGCGTTTACAGTACCGGACTCATCGACGCTGCCAGCGATTTGGATGGGAGCGCCAAGTTCAGGCGCATCGGAATCAGCAGGGCCAACCATGATGAGACGGCCTGAGTCATCTACTAGGATATCAGCCGCATCGTCATCATCAACGGTATCGGGAGTTCCCGCTTGATAACGTCCGCCTACTTTTAATGGATTACCCACATTAGCCGCATCATGAGCAGCGGCCCCCTGCACCTTAACTCCATTGGCATCAAGCAGGGCATTACCATTAGCGTCAACTAACAGGGCATTCAGCGCATCCGCTGTATCATCGTGGATGTTATTTAGTATCTGCTGAGGCGTCTTGTTCTCATTAGCGGGCATAGACTACACCACCCTCGTAGCGATCCTTGCGTTGCGGCTTCGGTGCCAAGATTGTCTTAGAAGTTTGCGCTTCTGGGGACTCATTCTCGTCGTGACCATCTCCGCTGGTGTGATCTGCGACGTGAGAAAGGAGCACACGTGGTTGTGTGGATCGTCTACTCCCGTCACGTCGCATATGTAATCCTTCTCGACGAGCTTAGCCCCTACCCTGTCGGCGACCTCCGTCCATGTTCCAGCGGGGATCCTCAGATTAGGGGATCCCCTTCTGGTCACGGTTGCAGTAGTATGGGCATAGATCAACATGGTTATCCCTCGATCAGGAAGTATTCGACGATCAGAGCCCCAACGGCTGTGCTGGTCGTGGTGTCCGAGTGAGTCATGTTGATACTGTTGTTCGTCCCCGATCCGCCTGGCCCCAGGAGCATGTGGAAGATGTTGATGCCGCCCAATGTGGCGCTGGCGGCTACCGTACCCACGATCTCCTGAGTGTAGTGGACACCAACTGTCATGGTGCCACCATCGATCTGGTCGGTAGCGTTCCCAGTGCCATCGCTGCCTCTGCCCAGATCGAAGGTGCCAGTACCAGCTGTGGTGAAGACCACGTAGGTCTTGACGCAGACGGTTCCGGTTTCAGGGTTGATCCAGTTAGTAGCGGCATTGGCCGTGCTGGTCGTCGCAAGGGGTATCCTGACGGCCATGACCGACCTGTAGTTACCTGTCCCAGACGAGGGAACCATGTCAACTACTAGCTGAGGAGTCGGGTCTTGTTGCTTAATATTCGGCTTCATCCCGTGTTTATTCCTCCTTTAATCCACGTAAGGGAATTAGAGTAAGCAGTCTGGATTAGGCTGCTATGTTCCTGACGACTGAGGTGTGGGTAGCAGTGCCCCTGCTGGCCGCTCTCTGTTCGAAAGCGATCCGGAAGGAGGCATACATGGTGGTCTGCCCCTTACCCGCCTCTCTGCTCGTCTCAAGTTCAATTTGACGCCGGAACCCTACCCGCCATTGGGTAGTGTTAGTGCACAGGATCCGCCCGGTGTCGGTAGCGTTGGATCCCGAGGTGACCAGACCGTCAGCGTCCGCCTGGAGCATCTGCTCCGAGTGAACCAGAGGCTTGCCGTATACGTTCAGGATCTCACCGGTGCTCAGGGTAGCCCTGGCTCCCGCCACGTCAACGGTTTCGAACTCTGCGATGGCCAGTGACCTGATGGCGTTGTTGACGTCGGTCATGTAGACCACATCGCCTCGACGCCGAGGGATCGCGTATTTGCCAATGAGGGCCAGCGCCCGGTTATACTCATCAGCTGCCACGGCTCCACCAGCTGCGTTCCTCACCTGGCTGGTATTGTCAACCAGAGGAAGGTGAAGCAGCCCATCGAACCCCAGCATGTAGTGTCCGAGGCCTGCGGTTACCTTGGTGATCGTCCCGCCGTCCGCGTTAATGCCGTTGGTGCCGGTGGTGTCCCCGTTCAGGAGGACATCGTCCATCACCTCGGCAGTGTTCCTGACCAGGCTGGCGCGGAGTTCGGGGATCCAGGCGATTACCGCGTCCTCTTCCAACTCGTCGGAGAATGGGACACCCGCCCGTAGGCCGTAGGCCGTCATGGTGGCCTTCCCGGTGTTCAGGTCAGTGGTCTGCGACTGAACGTTCTCCGTAGTGGGATACCAGTTGACATCCCCCAGCTGTAGGGGGAGGTCAAACGGGTTAGAGGGCATCACGACCTGCATGAACAGTGGCAGGATGATGGTCTCCAGGTTGACATCCATCCACAGTTCCGCAGCCTCGATGGTGGGCACCAGTTCATCACCCGAGGAGGCCGTTACCGAGTCCATCGCCTTTTGCATCAGCTCAAGGGTCTGGGCGCGCCAGCTGGCTATCGCCTTTCTGAAGTGAGTGGATTTCTCCATTGAGTCGTCAGGGAACATGATCCCCCGGCGAGACAGCGCGCCGTCCTCCCACTCCAGGATCACATCGGGAGTTATGAACGAGACCAGCTGGCCTCGAGCCTCCTGGACATCGGTTAGCATGGACAGCTGTCCATTCCGATGGAGCCCCTTGACCGCTCCTGAGCTCAGGATCTCATCCAGGAGCTTGAGGTCAAGCATGTCGTATCCAGCCAGACGGCCATTGGCTACCCGGATTCGCCCATCCCTGGACTGTCGACCCATTTTCTCTCGACGGAGATCCTTCATACCAGCCTCTACTGATACGAGGCTAGTCTTCATTCTCTCCATTTCCTCGCCTAGGATGCTGACCTGACCGTCGACGTGGTCTTTGACGAAGGTCTTGACGTCACCCAGTTCCGCAAGGAGTTGATCAATGTCTGTCATCTTCGGTGGCATTTTTTATCGATCCTCCTTTGTAGTTAGTTCCACGTTGTGGATATCTCGTATGGCCTCCATGACCGCGTCGAAGTCTATCGGTTCATCCTCCTCTTCTGGAATTTCCTCATCTGCTCCGTTGTAGGGGATCATTTTCTCGTCCTCGCCTCCCTGGTCGTTGAGGACTTCCCCAATCAGAGCCCGAGCCCGATTGAGCTTGGTTTTATTTGCTCGGCTGATGACGGCTCCGGCCTTCTCCTCGTCATCCTTCATGTCACCGTCTTCCAGATTCCCGAGATCCTGAGCCTCCTCAGCGTCAGTATTCATGTCACCGTCCACATCCTCATGCTCCGGCGCTGGGGTATCCGCTTCGGGATCAGGATCTGAATCGGGATCATCATCCGGTAGAGCTAGGTCAGACAGGGTCACCATGAATTGCTTGGTGAGGGCTGCCTTCTGTAGGGCCTTGGGATGGGCCGGGATAGGAACAGCGGATAGCTCCAGAAGCTCCTGCTTTATGAACCGGATCCCTCCGAACGGATTGTCCGAGTTCAGGGCCTCGAATTCCGTTGGCTTGAATCCCACGCTGACCGCTCGCATTATCTTGCGAAGGTACTTCCCCTTGATGAACTCGGCCAGGGGATCATCATCATCCCAGATGACGTCGGCCATGAGTTGCTTGCCGTTAACCCACGTTCGGCTAACGATGCCCAGAGGTGGCATATTGTGCTGGTGCATGAGCATGAACACGGGATTCTTCTCGAAGTTCTTCGTGTCCCATCCTGCTACCTCAATGATGTCACCCATCCGATCTTCTGATTCCTCAGAAGCAACGAAGGTCATCTTCCCACCCTCTGCCTTGCTCGCTCGCACGAACAGGCCTGAGGATCTGTAGAGCATCGGAGCGTCCCCCGTGCCTCGGTAGAAGTTATCGAGTTCGGAGAGCTCCTGCTCCCGGATTCGCTTCTCGAAATCCGCTATTGCAATGTTTGGCATTGATTCCTCCTCATCTGGATCGCTTGCAGGCTCGAAGAGCATGCCCTCCTGATCCTCTCAATGTTCACGGGCCTCACTCTCATCCCATTCCTCCTTGGGATATCTATAGGCTTGTAGAGTGGTGTCCTCCTCCCCCTTGAGCTTACCTACGATAATGTCGAGGGGTTTGCCATCGTCAGTCTCAGATGAAACCCTGCGAAATGAATCCTGCTCGAAGTCCCCAGGATCCCGGATCCGACACGCATGTTCATTTGGGAAGGGCATAAAAAGAAAACGGCCCCTTGTCAATTTCATGACGATGGGGCCGTCTAGCGACCTGGGAATGTTACCTGTATTGTGAGCACAGCCTACAGGATGAGAGCGAGTGTGTAAATACCGTATCTCGGCCTATTTACTCGTGTGTGGGGATAGGAGTATGTTATGTGGGATCAACCGAGGAGGAAAGGGATGCCCAATTTCACGGTTATGGATCCCGATTATAATAATCCCTTAATAAGAATGTGTGGGGACTGCCAAAAGGGGAACCTGAGATGGATCAGGACTGCTAACAAGGATAAAGTCCTTATGGATATCGATAACCAGGTAGTCCACTTCTGCCTCGTGATAGGGCCAGATCCGGAGGATGATGCCGAGGAGGAGACGCGGATCCTCATGCCCAGGACGAAGAGGAAGCCTGTCCGCAGGACGCACACGCATGAGGATATCACGCAGCGGATAGATGAGCTGAACGAGGAGATGATCGAGACCGCTAAGGCCATGGGTAAAGATGTGGGAGACCTATCTCACGAGCTCGATCAAGTGAAAGCCAAGGTATCGCGGATACCTGTGGAGCACACGATAACCATCGAGAAGGCAGGGAAGATCCGAGAGATCGACGGACGGCCTCATTTCAAGCTCGATACACTTGTTCACGTCCTAAACGAGCGACTCCACGTCTTCTGCGTAGGGCCTACTGGAGGTGGTAAGACCACAGGTGCTGGCATGGCTGCGAAGGCCCTTGGGGTTGAGTACTACGAGTCCAGCATGGGGCCTAGCACCAGCGGATGGGATCTAACCGGATTTATGTCGCCTCGGGGTAAGTATATCAGGGGTATCCTTAGGGAACCATATGAATTCGGTGGAGTACTCATGCTGGATGAGATGGATAACGGCAACGCGTCCGTCCTTACTGCCCTTAACAGCGCGATGGCCAACGACAGCTACTTCTTCCCAGATACCAAGGTAGATCGCCACCCGGACTTCTTCCTTGTAGCAGCCGGTAATACCTACGGGCGCGGGGCTGACCGAGTCTACGTAGGCAGAAACCAGCTGGATGCTGCCACTCTAGATCGATTCGTGTCCCTAGACTGGGAGTATGATGAGGAGGCCGAATTCGACTGGGCCGGAGGAATACGGGAGGACTGGGTTAAATTCATCCAATCGGTACGGAAGATCGTGTTCGACCACAAAATGAGAATCGTCGTTAGCCCGAGGGCCAGTATCTTCGGAGTTAGGCTGCTGGAATCCGGCATGGAGAGGGCTGAGGTTGAGGAGATGGTGCTCTGGAAGGGCATAAGCAGTGAAGACAGGCTCAAGATACTCGGTGGGATCCCTTCATCCCCTCAAGCCCTCTTAGAGTAGGTTGTCATCAGCGTCGGATGCGTGTTATACTATTCATGTAAATACACAATTAGGAGGCACCTAACATGATTACAATAGATCGAGTGATCAGAGTGGCAATTGCGGTGGGATTAGCAGGGATAGTATTCGGAGTTATCAGTTATACCGCTACAGGGGAGAAGGCGGAATGGCTGTGTCTGAATGGGAAGGTTCAGGTGGTATCTCCCACAGCTACGAATCGGTACTCGGATATGTCCATTATTGGTGAGGGGATCATCTGTGCTCCAGAGTGGAAGATAAGCGGAGTGTATGGCCCGAATATCGAGAGTTGGGATGGGCCAATCGAATTCAGGGACTTCCAGCCGCAGGAGTAGAACATGGAAGAGCCAGATGAGAGCTTCTGGATCACACCAGGCAACCTCGAGGAGATCTCCCAGTTCTTCAAGATAGAGGAGAAAGGCAAGGAGTGGGTCTTCACCCTACTCGATCTCGACAACCCGCCTGTGAGGGAGGAGCCTGAGTGGCACTTCATTACGTTCTCATACGATGGCTCCCCTGAGAATACCAAGATCTTCATCAGCGGGGAAGAGTACAAGGGCAAGTGGAGATGGAGGTTCAAGAAGTGGTTCCGGTTCATCACCAGGCGATATTCAAGGATGTACGGAGGGAACGATGACGCATAAGGAAGTGGAGAGGATAACTCAATCCTTCCGATGGCATCCCACCTACAAAAGAGGATATAAGATAGGCAAGAGAAGCTGGGAGAGATCGGCTGAGATCGAACTCATACATGAGCCTGATATGCCCAAGGAAAAGGACAGCCGACTAGCTTTAGCTGGATATCACCAAGCATGGAATGACTGTAATCGAGACGCAGTTGGGAGGGTGTATTAATGGGCTGGACTCTAGCCCCAAGATGGAGCACGGGAGAGGTGTTGACAGCCTCCTGGCCAGCCAAATGGAAACCGAGGAGACGGCAGTATCCAAGCCTAATGCTACGCGTATATCCTAAACCTATCATGCTGAGGTGGTCGAGATGAAGCAGATCGTCTCTGTGATGGCGCAGACGACGGCGGCGAATTGCAGGCTTGCGGGTATGCAGGCATTAAACGCAGAGAGGGAGAGGAGGGGAGAGAGCGCGGCTTATACGGAGGAGGACTTCGAGAAGATCATAATGGAGTTCGGACTGGGATATAACCAGGTATGGACAACACTAGCCTTTTGATATGCAGTACATTGGAGGCCATTAGTATGGCAACGAATAAACCCGAGCGGCCAGAGCCAATAAATTACGCGACTCTCTTTCATAACACGATGGAGCGTGCGAAGGATGCCATCCATGCTGCTTGGCGAGGGGGCCGCGAGGAGGGACTAGCCGAGTGCCAAGCCGCCCACGAGGCTGAGAGGGCCTCTTTTGAAGCTAGAGAACTCAAAGCATTACGAG
>Ga0208684_1000138_pt1 | contig 67677 bp, 67 predicted proteins | sample MalvireepMed_b05_FD_184245 | JGI IMG/M metagenome (GOLD analysis project Ga0208684, IMG submission 184245) | Marine viral communities from the Global Malaspina Expedition - Malaspina viral metaG DeepMed_b05 (SPAdes) (version 2) | ecosystem: Environmental > Aquatic > Marine > Oceanic | place... | reverse complement strand
ATCCGGAGGCCATTTAAGATCTGAGAATCTACTAACAGATTGTCCGTTGTATAGCTTGGTTCCGTCAGGATATATATAATCTTCGACAGGAATATATTTGGATAGGGTTCCAGTATCAGTATAATGGCGGGCATCAGTGTCGTTTGACGGGCGACCGGTATAATCTTGATTAGTTGGACCGGGAAGCTCGGTATCATCTAAAGTAGACACAACTGTATAAATTGGATACTGTGGCGCATCATCGCTGACACCACCATCTATAACCCTCTGATTCCAAACATAATCTGTTCCTTTAACCCAATACTCACCCTCACCCTCTGGATCAACAGTAATAGAAGTTTGGTATTTTATCTTTCGTCCCTTAACATCTACTGAATTTTCAGACCCCTCCGCCATCTTAATACCATCTAAACCAAATAGCCGTTCATCAACACCATCTGATGTAAAGCCTGCCTTAACTGTAGTATTGAGCACAAGAATAGAAGATCCAACTGAGGTAGCTCTAAGAGTATCTTTAGCAGTACCCGATCCAAAAGTTAAATACCCTAAGATATCAGGATCAATATCATCATCTACAACCTGCTCAATAATTTCTCCGTCATCCTCAACCTTGTAGACATAAAGCAGTTTATCATCTCCACCAGCCTCAAAATCTAGAGCGATAAGGAATTGTTGATCTCGTCCAGCTAAGAACCAGTACCACCACAAACCCTCAACATCTAAAATTCCAAGATCCTCTCCTACCCCCTCTAAAGGATAGAATCCGTTTCGTTTATCAATAGATCTTTCGGTTGTACAAAAGATATTATCTAATTCTTCAGCCTCAGAGGGTAACCGTTTAGTAGGAGCCTGTCTCCCAACACCGCCAGAAAGAGTATTAATTGGTATCTTAACAGGAAAGTAAGACCTTACATTACTCTTAAGACCTCTCTTAGCCATGATTAACCTCCGGGGTTAGTGGTTCTCCAGTATCTTAGTAAGGTTGCGTCATTATAAATACCGCTTCTATTCCTAGCTTCTCTAAGTTTTGATGAAGAAGACGTAAATACTGTCCTCCTCCTATCATCTAAGTCAGCAGCCTTACCTCTTGACATATATACTCCCTCAATACCAGCAAGATAATTGTCAGCATCAGCATCACCTTGAGTAACCATTTGATATTGCCTAGCAGCAGAGGAAAGGATTGCCCTTTGTACAGGTGTATCCATGTCTTCCCAATGAACCTTCTGAATGATTTCAATATGGTAAGTAGCGGCTTTCCATTGATCAGATTGGTCTGTTACATTCCACAGATACTTATCTGTTGTTCCTTTTGCAATACCAATAATATTATATCCATCATCAGTAGTGTGGTTTGAGATAAGTTCTGCCGATAAGGTATCATAGGGGGATGTAGGTAACTCAATTGTTCCCTTAGCAGCCTGAACAACCTTCTTTATATACCTATTGTTTGCTATTCCCCTCATTTGGAAGTCTCTAATAAACTGATCTAAACAAAACAAGGCTGTCTCTGTATCAAGCCCACTGTTTTCATTAATATCAGAAACTAAGGATTCTCCCGCCATTAATAACATATGATTAACTGCATCTAGTTTAGCTATACTTCCCATGAGAATCCTCCTTTTTAAAAAAATCCCCTGCTACCCAACGAGGGGCAGCAGGGGACGCATATGAATAACGTAACTATAAAGTTACACTAATTATTAGCTAGCTTGCGTGTAACCATCAGCATCAACATCAAGGTAAGCTGCTTCACGCATCTGTACCCGGTTATCAATACCACTTGCGGATCCGTCCTGTGTGTAGATCATTGCTGCACACTCTGGACGAAGAACGCCAGTACCCTGCATCATTGATGCAACGGTAAAGGTCGTATTACGACGGATATCATCCACCGTATCTACTTTAAGACCCTGCAATCGGATTGCTCCGACAGCCTCAGGGGTAAACATGACGGCACGAACACCGTTGATGGCTGCGGTAGTATCATCACCAGCATCATCAATACCGAAGTCAAGATTATACTTAGCTTCGCCAAGAGTCGTACCACCGGAAGTATCTCTCAGCTGATCCGAACCGTGGTTCGTCTTAATGATAGTACAACCCATATATTCAAGTGAGTCAACAAGTTGACCATATGACTCAGCTAAACCAGCACCAAGACTGTAAGAATCATTACCACTGAACATTGGACGACTTGCAGTATTGGAAGAACCAATACCAAGGTCAGCCGACGCACGAGCAACACCAAGAGCACGAATATCCATGAAACACTGAGGGCTTACAGCCATATACAGTCTATCATATGGAATATTATTTTCCTGAAGGAAGACAATGTACTTCTCAACCTTCTCAAGTGCCGACAGAGCACCAGTTGCTCTGTCATCCGCATCAGCACCCGAAGCACCCCAATCCTTGAGCTTAAGAGTGTCAGTACTATCACTACCATACAGAGCATCGTCCAAGTTCAAGCTTGGACGAGGATCATTTGTAATCTGTGAAGATGCGGCGGCACGAACCAAATACGAATACAACTGCTTATCTCTCGTGTTAGCAAGAGTTAAAGCAGCCTGTCGTGCCAGTTCGTTACGGAATTCCCACTGAGTCAGCATCATATCAACATTGTCAATTTCGAAGTGAGCGGCCATTGGTCGCTTGTCGAGAATGAGTTGGAATGTTGAAGTCTTGGATGCCGAACCACCGACTAACTCTACACCTGCGTCCCATGCGGGCAGCAAATCTACAGTACCAGTAATTGGGATTTCAACCGTAGTACCACTAGGAATTGTTCTAGAAGTACATAAACTTTCGAATTGATTATATTCATCATAGGCGTGAATAACTTCGCCGGACCAGATAGGAAGCCAAAGCTTACCAGCCTGTCCTGTGTTTGTTGAGTCACCTGCTGAGAAAGGTAAGCCCGAAGTTGGGGCTGTTACACTTTCACGGTAAGCAAGATGTCCATGAGCTAAATTACCTACTGCTGTCATGGTAATTTCTCCTTTTCAAATAAAGTAAAACTATTAACGCGGCTTTACATTATCTACATCTGGATTATTCCAAAGGAGTCCATACAGTAGCGGAACTTAATAGTTCAGTATCATCGTTTACTCCGGTTAAGGAGGGATTTATACAACTTAATTAAACTTCCCTTTATGGGGTCCGCTTTCCCCTATATTAATTAGACAGCTAGGGTGTTCCAATCAGTTATTGCCATTCTTCTCTGTACTATATCTCTATACTTTTCTTCTAATTGGAATCTAGGATCGTTCCTCTCCTTCTTAAACTCTCGCTGATTAGCATAAGGTAAAATACCTGTTTGGCTAGCAGAAACTTGTGTCAGGTTAGGGTTAGCCTTAGGCTCCCCTGCCTTCTGACTAGTAACTGCACCATCATACATAGATGCGAGACCACGAAGCGTAACTTCGTATGTCGAAGATGACAATCCTATATTAACACCCTGCATATCACTCTCTGATAAATTCTTAGAGGCCCACTTAAAGATTTTATCCATCCTGTCAGGACCGCCAACTACGTTAGCAGCCTTAGAATAGCTTTCTCTAAGCCTAGCCTTTTGTGCCAATACATAATCATCAAGCATTCTGTCAGAAAAACCAGTACGTTGTTTTATATCGTCTCTGGTTAAGTCGCTGAACTCACCCTTTGCGGCAAACTCCATGCCCCAAGATTCGTAGGTGGCTTCATCAACACCACTAACTTCCGGGGATTGCTCCGCTTCCGGTGTTTCTACGGGAAGTGGAATCCTTAACTCGTTTGTTAGTGTAGGCTCAACAGGAGCCTTCACTTCTTCAACAGCTGGGAGTTGAGTCTTAAGGTCTGAAATCTCTTGTCTTGCTTGTGTATACTGCTTCTGAGCCTCCTTAAGACTATCAAACCAAGCTCCAGCATCTTCAAAGTTTTCTGGAACCTTTTCATCACTAGTTTCAATGTGAGTAGAAAATGCTAACTTCTCTTGCTCGTGCTGTATCTCTTCTGGTGATTTTTCAACCTTTGTTTCTAATGTAGTTTCGCCTTCATTACCTAATGGATTATCGTTTGTCATTTAGTTCTCCTTTTCAGATTGTTCCCCCCCGATGAGAGAGTCTGATTATCGGTATACCATATACTGAATCATACCCGCAACAGCTGCACTAATAAACATTGCAGCTATATAAACTTTAGTATGAACAACAGTTAATCGTTGTTCAATTCTTTGTAATCTTTTATCTAACCTATCGAGTCTCATATTACTACGTTCGAGTTCATGTACTACTAACTTCTTATATGAATCCCAACCGTTAGTGTCCATATTAACGACCCGGCTTTGTTCTAAGAGCTTTACGAGCAGCTCTGGCAGCAGTTCTTTTTGTCAGTCTCTTACCGCTTCCACTAACTCTAGCCTTAGTCTTAGCCTTACTCTTCTTTTTGTTTTCTTTATATTTAGCCATAGCTCTCCCCTTTATACCACGCTCTTCCTTGGTGGGTTTGTTTTATAGGTGTGGGCTGCTGGGAGATTCCCCGTCAAGCCATATTTGTGGGCAAGATAGCCCTCGATTTCTTCTTGATATACAGCGATGTTGCCAGTACTTACGGCTCCTTCGTCTGATATAACAACCATTTCATATATAACGCCTTCGAAGTTACCTGAGGCACCGCTGCCATCTCCTAAATGACCAGAGATACTTGAAACATTAAACAAATCTGCACTACCTTCAAAAGCTAGGGTACCATTAACATATAGTATAGGCTTATTGGCCTTACGACCAAAAGTTAATATAAGATCATCATCAAAACTATAAGCAGAAGTTTTGGAGGTAGCGTTACTATCAAGATACATTGTAAGTGTCGTAGCAGAACTAGTACAATCTTTAGTTAAAGCCCATGTTGTTATATTTTTTGTAGTAACTATAAGGGTTTCCGAGTTATCATCTGGACCAATATTTACTACCATATAATGTAGGAAGTCACCAGTCCCATGATTCAAAGTATCTGTTGTATCGTCCACCATCTTGTCGGTAAAACCATCAAAGACCAGCCCATCAAACCCATTTAGTGGGGTTCCTAAGGTTGGCATATTGCCGAGATCTGTCTGTGACCAATTGTTTTCTTCAGGAGAACGATCAGTAGCTTCAATAATCTTAGTGGGGTTGTTTGTCTCTGGTCTAAAGTATTCTGGAGATATCCAATTGATAAGCCTAGACTCAACATCTGGAGTCCAGATAGGACCAAGACGTATGTTCCAGCTTGTATCAAAGTCTTCTGGAAGAACATATCCCCTATTCTCTAGAATTTCGTTTCTTAATGATAATATATAATCTCTTGTTCCCCGACCTAAGTTCTCTGTCTGATTAGCAACACAAGTACTGCTGTTAGTAGTACCTACTATATCTAAAGTACGGAGAGGAGTATTAATATTCATAGATTAAACCCAAGCAAAGAAGAATTTAGTTGTAAAATCAGTTCCGACAGAAGAAACAACAGTAGCATCATTATAAGCTAATCTAAAATTAGGAGCGTATACTCCCGATAGATCTGCAAGATAGCTTGTGACCCCAGTACTAGCAGCAACTGAAGCGTCAAGAACAGAAACAGTAACCCAATCTGTACCGTTATGAGATGCTTGTATTTCAAGGGAAGCACTAGCAACATCAGGTACTACCTGAATATCCATACCCATGAGAAGCTTTTTGTTTTCAATGGAATCCGTAGAAGGTACAATAGTAGCACTGACACATTTATCAGTTGCGTTTGCCATGGTAGCGGTTGTGGGTGATGTTTTTACAGTATAGCCATTGACTGTTGCAGAAACAAAAGCTCCTGCTGTTGTTGTAGCCATAGTTCACCTCCTATTTATGTGAGAAAAAGAATTGCGATGTTCCAGAAGTTCCAATATCAACGCCACCGCTATTCAGTAACATTCTAAAATATGGAGCAACTATCCTTGTTGTATCTGGGTAGTATTTAAATACTCCAACGGTACCATCTAACTCGCTGTCAAGTGTAACAGCGGTTACCCAACTAGCTTTATCATGAGAGACCTGTAACACAAGGTCTGGACCACCGCCGCCAGTAAAGTTTGTCTTCGACATACCAGCAGTTCCGGTGTCTGTCAGAGTAACTGTGGTATTACCAGCTACACCACCTGTAGCCTGAGTAACAGTTACCACAGCCCCATCTACCGTAGCAGTAAACCTAGTTCCTGCCGGACCCGATGAGGTGTTGATTACATTCATCAAATTAGTAGCTGTGGCATCGTTGGAAGTTGTGGATTCCCACGTTCCCGCCACTGAACTTTGGTCACCATTAACAAAATCGTAGTTGGTACCATCAGTAGCAATTAGGTTTATCTTATCAGTACTATTAAGTTCGGTAAAAGCTGTAATTGTTATAGTACAGGTTGCAGTAGTATTATACTCCGTAGCCACAATAACACCCATAACAAGATCGGCGGCCTTGTTAGCAAGGTTATCAGTATTTGTATCTATAGCAATACTAGCAAGGGAATCGGTACCGCTAGCTAAGGTAGGACTAACTGCTGTTGTTCTAGAAGTATACCCACCAATAGTAGATGAAGAAAAAGCTTCTGCTGTTAGAGTAGCCATTAGATTACCCCCTGCTGCATAGCTTGCTGTATACCTTGACCGCCAGTAGCTTCCATATCCTGCATAGCAGCTTGTAATCCACCTTCAGTTACAGCTTGGTTAACCATTGTTGTCCTATCAGCAGATCCTTGAATCTGAGCCTGAGCTTGGGCTATTTCCATTTGCTCTTGTTTAACATCCTCTTCTGTTTTAATCCACTGTTGGGCATTAAAGCCGAGAGAACTGATAAGAGCTCTACCATATTCATCCCATCGGAACATTGCAGCAGCAGCTTCCGGTAGGTTTCTAACCATCTCACCCATTTGCATAAGCTTCTGTAGATCACTATCTCTACTAAGTGCCTGAAGACCAGTGACAATAGAAACACCTAACATCCCCTCTTCAGTAAACATATCCTGAAGTCTTTCATCTATCTCACTGTTGGTAGTCATAAGAAATACAGTTCGTCTTACAATAGGCTCCATCAAATCTCTAGCAATAGCCGAAAATGCTCCGCCAAGAACGTGTTCAAGTTCTTGACCAATCATTCTAACAGCAGTAGCTGTAACCCTTTCACCTTGGGGTATGCTAGCGGAGTCTAATAAGAAAGCTCTTCCTATTTCCTTACGTAATATATCTACACCGGTTTGTGTTGCACCAATCTGGGGGTTCATGGTTTGTGCAGGTGAGATTGTAAAGACTTCGTTAGGTCTTGAAGCAACAAAAGACCCAGAAGGAGATCCAGCAAGATCATCTATCTCAGTAATACCCGTTGGGTCAACACCCTGCCAAAACAGTGAAGCAGCAGAGATACCATTAATCAACCCCTCAGTAAATCCTTCAAGGGTTTTGATATCACCAATTAGATCCTCGCAATGTGATCGACCATAGTTCTCTCCGGGTACACCGACCCACCTAAGCATTATAAAGGGGGGTGTAGTATATTCACCACCACCTTGGAGAGCATTACCATCAGCATCTTGTCTTGTTATTGTCCAGACACCATCCTTAACAACAATTCTCATGTATACTTCTTTGTATCCCTGTCTATTATCCATTCCCTCTGAAGAAGACATTAAATAATCGTCACTATTCATAGCCTCAGGAAGCGACTCATATTCAACCATAATACATTCTTCTACTTCACCATAAACATCTCTACGACATACATATCTATCTAATCTTACAACCCTAAAGTTCATATCATCATCCATAATAATACAAACATCACCAATAACAATAAGATGTTGTAGTGCTTGGTAAATAGTTTCTCTTAAGTTACCAGCCGATAACTTAGTATAAACTTGTTGTGAAAGATTAGATAGATAGACCTGTACCTCTACCTCAGGTTCAATACCAGAACCCATCTCGAATTTAAAGAAAGGCATATCATTTAACGGCAACAATGCACTAAGCATTCGACTAGCCATAGCTGTAACACCTCGTGCAGGAATAGAACTAAATGGTTGGGGTAGTTGGCTTTGCTCTGTCCACCCTTGTGGTGGTAATAGAGATGGAATAGTAAGCGATGCACAATAACGAGATCTTTCTAGTTTAGACCACCGTAAACTATCAAGAATTTTGAATCGTTTTGCGATATCGACCATTAGTTATTCCCCTTATTCAGGTCTTGTTTCCTCTGTTGTTTCCTCTTCCTCTTCACTTTCAGTAATGAAATCAGTACCAAAAGCAAGCGAGGCAAACATATCAGCAACAGATGTATCAACATCTTTAGGTTCTTCAATACTTTCCGAAACATCAGCACCCATTTTTTCAAGTCTTTCTAGTTCAGATATTCTAGCTTCTTCTTCTTGTTGCTGCATCATTCTTTGAGCATCTTCTCGTGCTGCTCTTTGTGCTTCTTGTTCGGCCAAGAACTCTCTTTGTGCTAAATCTCTTTCAGCAGATAACTCTGCCTCCTTCTCTAAGAGACTCCTTTGATCTGCTGCAGATAAACCTTGAGGTATCTCTCCACTCGGCCCGCCCCCAAAGAATAAAGGATGGTTTCTAATCATGAGGGTCTCCCTTCTAATCTCCTAGCACCCCTACGTGATCTACGCCTCCAAGAACTTGCTTGCATACCGGGCGATCTACCTTCAGGAGAAATACCTACATCACCACCAGCTTCAACACCGGGTCGCACACCAAGATTAGCTTCTTCCTTTGCAAACATACTCAGCTTCTCTTGATAACCTTTATCTGTAACCATAGTCCTTGCTTTCATTGTCCGCACCTTCTCCTTGTGTTCTTGCCTCATCTTTGCCGCTTCCTCAGCCATATGTTTCTTGAATCCGCGTATCTGCCTTCGGATATCAGCCTTGGCTTGCTTAGCTGCAGCTCTAGCCTTAGCAATAGCTTCCCACTTAGCCTTTCTTATTTTACTACTATGCCCAAACTGTGGGTTGCCTGTCTCTTTGTTGATATTATTATTCTTATGGCCTACAGTATATTGAGTAAGGTCAAGACCAGCTCCTTCGAACATAACATCAATCTTCTTCTTAGACAAAGGCTCACTAATAATATCTAAAGGAATAACAATTTCACCGGGAGTTAAATGACCTAGAATAACATCGCCACCTGCACTAGCTGATTCTACTGAGGAGGGTTGACCCTTTGTTGGGGGCGGGGGTACTGGAGGTTGTTGTTCTCCTCCACCCATCATTCCCATCATTCCCTGCATCATAGCTTGTTCAGGATTGATACTAGGCATTACTTACTCCTTTTTTCTGAAGTTCGATAATATGTTCTATCGTGTAGATTACTTCTCGTTGACCGGCTCTAAAGATTGCTTCTCTAATAAACTCATCAGAGTCTTTCTCTAGATTATATTCAAGAGGCGGGTACTTTTTTCTTAGAAACTTTGCTAGGTCTACGTCCAGTAGACTTAGGTTCTTCCATTCCTGTTTCATTTGTATTACCTTTCTCTAAAGCCAAGAGTCTTTGATCAATGTCTTTAATAACTATAACCAATTCAGCTGGCAGTACTTGAGCGTTCATACGCATCTTACGATAAACTGTGGCTTTATTATGCAACATACTCATATTAGTTCTCCACTAAATCCACAACCTCACACGTACCACCGCTACACGCAAGTGTATGTGTGTTGGTTGTTGTATCTTCAAGTTCATAGAACGATAGATTCTCCCAGTTAATATTAGCTGGGGTTTGTTCCACCATTTCTAAATAATGTTCTTTACTTATAGCCTCGAATGGGGCTTGTTCATATACATGATCTGTTTGGGGTAAGAAAGATATACCAGAAACCCATTCCCAATTAGCATATATCCATTGACCTACTGAAAGAAAACTATTGTCTGTATAGTTTACTGTAACCGATGGTTTATGATCACACCAATATTTTTGATAAGTAAGCCACAACTCTAAATGATCAAGCGGATTATAGTGGGTATATGTTGTAGCTTCATTAGGTGACTTTACCGGGAAAGAGAAGATAGTAGTTGTGTCTCCTCTAGTAACACAAGATTCGTGGACAACACCTCGGTCCTTCATAAAGGCACACAAGGGGTTGTCTGTGTCTATCCTGACTCGCCTAATATAATACTCAGAGAATCTAGGATGGATTCCTGATGATGTATTAGCAACACACGAAGTAGTTCCGCTTGGTTTACAACAAGTGATAGACTTAGACTTCTCAATCCCTATAATCTCTGCCCACTTTTCGTTTGTTAAATGTGCTTCTTCTTTAAGCTTTGTTAATAGATCTTTCAGTGTCTCGTTGTTTGATGAGGTTAGCAAACTATCATATATACCCGTAAAGGAGACACCTAATAATCTTTCATCTTCACAGTTATTTTTCCACTCATGATCTAAGTAAGTAAACTTAGTGCACGCCGATTGGATTGTACCGAGAATAGTAGCCATCCTAACCTTACGTCTAAGAGTAGCCTCAGTATCATGGGATCTTATAACAACCTCTGACAAGTTACAGAATTGCTTAGGTCTCAATATAATTTCACTACACGGGTTAGTTCCCCACTTAGCTTTACTTCTGTAACTTCGCTCAGCAATGTTATTCATTGCTTCTCTATTACATATACCACGTTCACCGCTTCGAGAATCATATAACAAAGCCCACTCTTCCATAAACCTACTAAGTGTAGGCTTGGCTTCATAAACAGCAGAGTTATTAGATAGGGATCTGTGACTCGATCCTTCCCACCAAGGTCCAGACTTAGCCTTAGACATTTCTCTATCATCAAGATCAGACAAAGATATCAAAGCCGACCTGCGTACTCCTCCGGAGATTACAACCTCTCCGATCATACAAACAAGATCGTGTACATTAAGAGAGGTTAACTTCTGTCCGCTTTGTTTATAAAACATATTAACTGTATACTTAAATAACTTTTCTAAAGGCTCAGGTCCACTGGCTCTTCCACCAAATGTCTTAAGCCTAGATCCTCTTGGTCGTACAAGGTGGGTTTCCCATGTTGGGTGTATGCCATTGTATAGAGAACTTAGTAAAGCACTGTAAGCTCTAGCCCACCCTTCACGTGAATCTCCAACTACAATATAGTTATCTTCAACACGGTTAATAGTAGGTATTGTAGGAAGGTTATCAATCTCTGATCGTTCACAAGAGAATCCTACCCCTGTCCCACAACATAAGATATATAATATATCTGAGAAAGACTGGATTGAGTTGATAGGTAAATAAGAACAGTTATATAAACAAGTATCGTCCCTATCAGCTGCCTTTCCAGCAGTCATGAGAGCCCTCATAGAGGGAAACAGCTCAAGATTAAATGTCATCTCTCTAATATCATTCCACTCCTCAAGGTGACCTTCCTTAATAGCAGGAAAACGATCCAAGAAGTAATCATAATACCTATCGACACACTCACGCCATGTCTCTCTCCGCTTCTCATCATCTAGCCATCTGCAGTAGTTACTTGTCACTACAAACTTCTGGAATTCGTCCATGTTTTCTCCTTATTGTCTTTATTACCCATCTTTAGGTACCCATAGACTAATTTTATTTGTTTTTAAGTTGTAAGTCTCTGTGGTTAATATGTTTACGCACTGAGCCATAGCCACAGCTACATCTTTAGAGGACATATCGTACTTCTTCTTCGGTTTGTACTTATCACTAGTATATAGTTCAATAATACACCCCTCCCAATCCCCTTCATCCCACTCTTCTAGCATCTTCTGTGCTGTTTTGGGACCGATTCTCCATAGTCCGGGCAAACCGTCAACAGAATCTCCAGTCATCCACTGTTCAAAGAAGAATCTTCTAGCTTCTTTCTTAGTTATAAACCGTAACTCCTCATCTTTTCTAGGGTTATAGTGCCAACCACATACCCCTTTAAGATCCTTATCTATTGTAACAGCAATAGCCTTGTTAGAGTATGTGTATATCCCAAGTATATCGTCTGCTTCTAAGGAAGGTAATTCTTTACACTTGTACTTATATCTCATGTGGTCCTTCACATCTAATAAATACTCTGGTATATAGAGATCTTCCCTGTTAGCCTTATAATCAGGCCATATATTTCTTCTGAAGTTGTCTACTCTTGAGCAAGACAGTGCTATTGTAATATCATCTACCCCATCAGGAGTCCACTGCTTAACCAGCTTCTCCAACTTAATAGGAAAATCATCAGGATCGTTTACCTCTGCCCAGAACGCCGTCTGGTATGCGAGGATATCGCCATCTAAAAAAGCTTTTCTAGGTTTCTTCCTCATCATCCTCCTCCTCATCAAGCTTACCTAATAAGAGGAGATCAATCAGTTCAGTTATACATCTTGTAAGATCATCAACGTGCTCATCCTTGTACTCCTGATTGTCAGTGGGTATTACACCACACCAAAGAGGAACAAAAGAATGGACCTTTTCTCTAAGATTTTCTATAGTACCTTGGTTCTTAATCAAACAGTTAAATAATTTTCTAAACTCTTTGGCTCCGTTGTCAATAAGTTTAGCCATATCTTCAGAGTGGTGGTTTCTCCACCGTTCCTTTGGATCAACAATCTTTCTGTTACCAGAAGAAAGGAAGATTAAAGTACCCTTGTTATTTAAACCGTACTCTACTTCATTAGGATATCTACAATCATCTATGATAACACAACGTTCCCAATATTTGTTAGAGGAAGCCATTGCCTTTGCTTCTTCTTCGCTAGCTTTCTTAATATCTTTATTCAGCTCTTCTATCCAATAGTTATCGTTCACGGCACGCTTAGCAGCGCCATAAGATTGACAAAACTTTCTATATTCTTTTGGATTATCATCTTTACTATAGCCTTTTTCGTCTGCCATAGCCTTTAGCGGGCCAGCAAAAGACAAAAGCTTAGGGACAAGACCTAAACCAAATACTTCAGCAGCAATTATATGTGCTAGCGTAGTCTTTCCAACCCCAGCTTGTCCAGCTATTATAATTAGCTGCATCATCTAACTCCTTGTAAAGTGTCTTTGGTTGTACGTGGTCTCCTACCTTGAAACCACAAATTCTTAATAAGTAACATGTCATTAACGCACACGATGGTGGTAATAGTTTAGGTAATATAAACCTACCTAGAAAATACCAAAATATAATACTCCTTGCGTCACCAATATAACGGTAACTAGGATACTTCTTTGGTTTATAATTAGCAGCTTCATCATCAGTCAATGGTTTCCACTTAAGTTTATCATGACTATATAAAAAATCAGTAAGCTGCTGAAGGGAAACGTGAGCCTCATCTAACTCTACCACCTTAATAGGGGCATAGACTAGGTTATGGAATTTATCAGCGTCAACAAACTTAGCTTTGTGAGACTTATCTGAAGCTAACACTACTCTACTTCCTTCTCTATCAAGCATTATACCACAGTGATGTATGTCGGTCAAGGCAGAATATTTAATAATCTTTGCTCTCCAGTCTTTTGATCTATCATAAAAACAGACCGAGACTTTAGTTGGAAGAACTTCATACCTCATGATTGATACAGTATTACCATACCCAAGGCAACAGCAAGAGCATGTTCCATACGTGCACCTTCACTCCGCTCCCAACCAGATAACATATAAACACAATGACAAGAAAATACAAGATCAACATCTCGTTTCAAAGCTTCCCTTAATTCTTTCTTAGTCATATCATCCTCAGGATCAACACCTTCATACCTATCAATAGCAGCAGGATTAACAGGATTCCATATATTTTTCTTACGTAGATTCTTCTCTGCTGCATCAAAGGCATCATGATTATTTCTCTCATAACCTCTCATAGGCCCAGCAATATATATATTTAGTTTTGTTTCTACTTTTGTTTCCATCAGTGACACTCCGACCAATTTTTACCAATTCTAAAGTTGCCGTCCATAGGGACAACACAACCTAGTAATTCTCCAGCTTCTATTATTGCTTCAACCCCTAGTTGTCCTACATGTTCTGCTATAGTGGGGTCACATTCAAGCTGCCACTCATCATGAACTGTAGCCATGAATGCAACTCTATCATTATAGAGCATGGATAGCTTAGTGTCAAGAATATTCTGAGCAGTTTTCATAATAACAGCACCATCTCCTTGTATCTGTACATTCAAAGCCTTGTGCTTAGCTCTACAAGGAACCTCTCTATCATCTAGTAGGGTAATCGTTCCCTTCTTTGCTACTTGAAACTGACAATTCTCTATTAGATTCCTAAGAGCAGGCATTTCGGAAAGGAATTTGTTTCTGATTTCCTTACCTTCCTTAGCTCTCTTGCCTACAATCTTACCAATCTTACCATCACCAGCACCATAGACTAGAGCATAGAAAAACGTCTTAGCTTTATCTCTTGTAGATAGACCAGCGGCAGACTGATTCAAGCTATGGATGTCGCCGTTAATAACAACTTCTCCGTAGTTACCATCATCCCAGTTAGCCATTCGATTAGCCAACAACCTAGCTTCTAGACCAGCAGCATCGATACCTACCATAACCCATCCTTCTCTAGGAGTAAACAAGGCTCTGGTTCTAGAGTCTCCTGATACCTGTTGTAGGTTGGGTTGTGATGCAGTCATTCTTCCGGTTACAGTTCCTTGAGTATTAACACTACCATGAATTCTATTATCTCTAGAGTTAACAGCTCTAAGTATCCAGTCAGATAACTGACTAAGCATCTTTATAGTATCAAAGTATCGTGCTAATGTTTTTGCTTCCGGGTAATTAAGATTCTTAAGTACCGCTGAATCAACCTTTGGATTACCCTTATCTGTTTTAGGGGCAACCCATCCATATTTCTTACCCAGTCTCTCAGCTATTTGTTTTCGTGAGGCAGGGTTAAAGTGTGTTGTCTTATCTTTAAGTCTCTTACCTGTCTTATCTGACCATCTCTCCTCCACAATAGGTGGAAAGATCTCACTCATGTCATCTTCAATCAAAACCTTTTCCATAAGCAGGTCATGCTCAAGTAAACTAGCAGCCTCGATATCAAAACCAATACCATTATTAATCTGCCCAGCTATGATAGAAGCTACATCATGCTCAAGTTTAATAGACCTCTTATTATCTATAGCAAAGCTTACTTGGTTATCGTATATAAGTTTTGTTACGTTAACATCCTGAAGACAGTACTTCAGCATATCTTCGTTGTACTTATCAAAGCCAAGGATATACTCTATCTTTTCTTCTCCCAGATGAATACCCCAAGCCTTGAGAGAGTTACCTCCGAAGGGGTGGTTCTGTCTATCTGGGTACATAAGACGGGAGACTGTGAGTGTATCATATTTCTTAGTATGAATTGGTCCATACAATCTTTCCAGCAAAGGAACATCGTATAATATTATATTATGACCAATAATAAGATCAGCCGATCTTAACATCTCAACTCCCTCTTCCATTGTACTCTCATAAAAGAACCATACTTGGTCAGTATCTAGATCGCTTACAACCATACACCATACTCTATCTGCTTCCGGTATAGCTTCGTCACCTTTAACAGTAAGCTCAGTTAAACCATTAGCTTCAACATCAAACACTAATCTTTTCATCGTTTATCCACATTATTAATAGCCTCAGAAATATCCACATCTCCTAACTCAAGGAATTGGACTAGTTCCTTAATCTCTTTCTCTGGGTTCTTCAACATATCCTCAAAGTAAACAGGGATTGAGGGTATATCATAGTTCATAGCTAAGCTATCAAGCATGATACCTTGTGTTGTTTGCATAGTCATTACATCTAAGTATGTTTTATCCTTATACCACTCGGTAAAGTTTGGACTCTTTAGGTTATTCTCTTCTGCTATTTGAATATCAATCTTAGCTAGGTCCATCATACTCTCTGCTTGTTTAACTGTATCTTCTCTCTTACATATAATCATCTTCTCGATATCATTTGTTTGGAGTTCAGTAACCAATGCTCCAGTAATCTTTATAACATGACCAATATTCTGCTCTCCGAAACCCTTCCTACAATGATCGATTATTGTTAGCATATCTAACTCCCAATAACCTTTAGGATTAAAGCTCCTCGCCTTCTTATCTAGCTCAGGACTAGCCTTAACCTTAACATCTGTGTTCTCTCTATTAACAATATTATATGCACCCCAGAATAAGTGCTCATCGTTATCTACCTTGGGATCCCCAACTAAGGGAACCCCAAGGTAATAAAGAGTCTGCATCATGAGACTAGAACCGCAACGACCTGTTCCGGTAACTAGAATCATATGTTATCCCAATCGTTAACGACATTACCATCACCATCAAAGGCGAAGTCTAATTCACTTAGCCTTCCGCTTTCGTGGTCATAGTATAGACACGCAGCAACACCTGATCTACCTGTTAGTCTGTTCTTTAGAACCCTAACAATAGTAGTGTTGCTTACCCTGTCATCAGGATTCTGTCTGTCTCTTTCCAAAGCAATAACAGTATTAGGTACGGAAGATAACGAACCCGAGCCACGTAGATCTTGTAGTGTGATTCGTACTCCCTCTTCATATGCTTTAGTAGTTTTCTTTAGTTGAGAGACAACATCAATATGAACACCCGTTCTTGAGACCAGTGCTCTTAGCTCTTTCATAATATTATCTATTAACAATCTTTCAGAGCCTCCTCCATCGAAGTCACTACTATCATTTAATAGTCCAGCAGCAGCAGCAGTGATATGATCAAGAACAATTACATCAACATCAAGAGACACGGCCATGAACTCAATACGAGCACATAGATTCTTGAGTCCACTGTTGCCAAGATGATCATAGATATATAGGTTAGATCCTTCTAGTTTCTTTCTAGCATCTGCATACTCTTCATCAGTTAGATCACTGATGATATCAATACTAATCGGATCCTTACCAAGCTTAGCTCGAAGTTCATTCATAACTTTCTTCGCTCGGATAGCTCGTACAGGTTTATTAATTAGTAATGATATCATGTCATCAACAGTTTCTTGAGGAGATTCCTCAAGCATAATAGCACCAACACTACGACCTTCTTCAAGGTGGTGGTGGATGATCTCTCTTAGGATAGTTGACTTACCGGAACCAGTTCCAGAAGCCCATAGTGTAACCTCTCCGCTTCTCTGTCCCAATAAGTAGTCGGATAAAGAATCAAACGGGAATGGGTAGACTTTAGTATCCTCAAGAGAGTTGATTGTATTAATTTGAGAAACATGTACAATCTCATCTGGTGAGTATTGTTGTGCTTCCCACATGGCCTGAATAATTTTTCGGCCCTGATTTTGAAGTAGGCATTCATTCGGATCCTTATATGGAAGCGAAGCTACCTTACATTTACCGGGAGGTAATAACTCAGCTACTTCTTTAGTTGCGTCTTGACCAGCATCATCCATGTCGAACATGAGAATGACTTCTTCATAGCTGGTAACGAACTCAAGGTTATCCTTAATAGCTCTAGCAGCTCCTGCTGCACCATTAGGTAGACTAACTACTGGCCACTTAGTTTCCATTAGTTGTCCTACTGTCATGCAGTCAATTTCTCCTTCGGTAATTACAAGCCTCTTACCTTTGGTGCTCTTCCAAAGGTGTTGTCCCCACAAGGGAACCTTAACTGTGTCGCCTCTCCACTGGAAGGCTTTGTTTGGGCCTCTTAATTTCTGAGCAACAACCTTACCATCACGAAAGAAGGAGGCAATCTCTACCTTCTTACCTTCCTTGGTAATAGTTTGATACCCATAGAAACGAGCAGTCTTCTCTGTTATCTTTCTGTCCCCTACACCAATAACTTCTCCAGCGAGAAACTTAGTTGGGGACTTCTGTACTGTAGTAGACATATTTGAATATGCTCCTTCATGATGGCCACAGGCAAAACAATGTTTGCCGCCATCTTCATACACACATAAATTATCTCGGGAGGTGTCCCGCCCACTGTTAGCGCAGGCGGGACACTGAACCCGGTCTTTAATCTTTGACATTTCAACTCCTATTTAGAACAAGTTGACCATGGCATCTTCTTACAAAGCCAGCACCACATCTGCTTACCGACAAGAGCACCGACACCAAACAACGTAACTGAATAAAATACGGTTCCTAATGTAGAATCCATCCAACTCATCATAGTTTAATCTCCTTAATTTTATCGTTTGTAACTATCCTCCAAACGATTCTTCCTGCCCACACAAGACTGATTGCTCCTGTTGCAATCGCAACTGGAATGAAGAACCAGTCTGCGTATAATGCTAATGCATAATTAATTAAGATAAAAATCACACCACCAATTAGCGGTCTCCAACCTAGTGTTCCTCTAGATATTACTAACAAAGCAATACCAGCTAAACAACACAGGCCACCTAGCCAGCCAAGCATGGGGCTGCAAGCATTGTTAACCCCTTGTTGTACTGACGCAGTAATACCATCTAATGGTCCCGTTACTGTCCGTGATAAGCTACATCCAAATAACATAGCACACGTAACACATAACGTTAAAACTTTCCACATATAACCCCCTCCTATTGTAATTGGTCTACACCTAATATAAAGTATCCATCCTCCGTAGGCTTGGTCCATTGTTTAACAGCGTATACTTCAAGAATCTGTGTATCATCTTCCCATAGTTTACCATTTAAACAATCAAACACAGCTTTAATATAGTTATCTATATCAGCTTTCGGAGACATAAGTTTTGTTTTCTTCGGTCTCCTAACAAACAGTTCCAGATCAACTTTAAGCGGTCCAGTATATAAGTCAAAGTCGTTACCAAGAATCATAGGTACCAACTCTATCATCTCCTTCCGGAAATATTTATAAGGTCCAGCAAAGTAGGCCCCACGTTTACATAAGCGAGGCCTACTCGCTGCGACCGGACTAATCGGGAACAACCACTCAGGCATTAGATTGGCAGGTCTTCATCTTCCTTGTCTTCGACAGGGGGGATGAAGTTTGAACCATCAAAACCATCAGTGGCATCGAATCCACCAGTATCCATAATGTTCTTCTCGATAATCTGGCATCCGTTAAGATACAGACTAAGAGAATCATCTCTTGTTAAGATAGCCGGAGCAAGACGAAGCCGAACCTTATCACCACCGAACGGAACAGCATCTGTTCTGTTAGCATGGGCATCCCTACAAGGGAACGTTCGAACATTCTTCTTAACAAAAGCCTTGGACTTAACCTTCAGAGTTGTACGACCTTCATCGTCAACCTTGAGGCCGTTAATCCTGCTTGCGTTATTTTCTGAAACCATTTCGTCTAGCTTCTTCTGAAGCTCATCATCAACAATAATTGTGATGTTATGGTTAGACGAGTCTTCACCAAACTTATCGTCTGGGGCGTGAAGGTGAGCCCAGATAACATCCAGCGTCTCAGTAGTAAAAGCATTAATCTTCATCATCATGTTCATCCTCTATTTCTCCTTTGGTAATATTTTCTTCCATAGATTTAATTGAATTTTCAATGTGATTTACTAACCCCAACAACGAGGTAGCCACATGAGTTAAGTAATTCTTTACCTCTGCATAAGTAATCCATACTTGTTCCTTCTCTTCAGCTTCTGCAAGGCTTCCCTTTTCATCAACAACCTCAGCCTTCCAACCTTCATCGGTTTTAATTTCTGCTTCCGACATTAATCCATTACCTCCATATAGGGGTGTCCATCAATTATTACTCCAGCCCCATTGACTGGCTTCTTTAGAAAGTTCTTACCATAATACATTAAGATGTGGTGTTTGTCAACCCCACAAGGTACATTAAAACCAAATATTTTATTATCATTAGAACCAAGTAGCCAACACAAGCTTCCTGTTGAGTGAACGTGTCCACTAACAGTACTCTGTGCTCTAGTCTTAGCTGCGTTGAAAGCAGGTGAAACACCAGAGTTAGCACCAGTCCCATGAAGATATCCTACACCATCAATTACCCACTCGTACTCCCATTCCCAGTTGGGTGTATTAAAGATTGTTTTATAATCCTTTAGATACATAGCTGGGATGCCAGCATTAGCTGATAATCTATAAACTCTTTCATCGTGGTTTCCTATACATACTTTAGCACTAGGAAAGGCTTTCTTCCATTCCTTTAGTTTTTCCATACTTCTGTGATACTCAGCCACAGCTGCGTCAGCATCTGGGTGTTTCTGGTGAAAGGAAATAGCATGGTGATCTAATACATCACCTATAAAAACAACCTCGTTGGTTCTATATTTTTTACGAAGTCCCTTACAGAAATCCAAATAGTCTGATCGTTCAGCTGGAAGATGAAGATCACCTATAACCAATACTTTAGTCACAAATAATATCCTCCTCGTAATCGATATAGTCATCATCATCTTCCAAATCTAAATTAGTATCGATGATAAGACCGTCCCAATCCTCAACAAAATGAACGTAATACTCAAAGTCATTAGTATCTATCGGCATAATCTACTCTGGTTCTGGAATTATTAAGGTTAAATTTAGGCCAGTATCTGTTGGAACTCTTTGAACAACAAACTCTTTAAATAAATTAGCCATAAAAATAGACATTAGTGCCTCACTTGGGAACGAAAGATTCAAAACCTTTTCATCCTTACCCTGAAGGGCTAGTTTAACAGTGTACTTCAGGCCGTGTTCCATGTCAGCCTCACTTCCTATTAGCAAATGAGTCATGCTTTCTCCTTTACGCAAAGAAATAATCTGATTGTAAAACTTCCTCAAGCATAAGCTTGCCCCGTGTTGGAACGTCGGGAAGTTTAATTCCTAATTGGTTTTCAACCTCCTTCTTGAAGTTTTCTAGTTGGTTTGTCTTATGAATCTTAACAAACTCTTCTCTTAGTAGGTTTCTCATATCATCTATATAATTAGCATGGCACCCGAAGGAATCATGAATCATACAGAGGTCTATTATACCACAGTCTATCAGTCTGTCAATAGTTAAAAACATATGAGCAGCATCTAAACTGTGTATAAAGTTAGGGGAGATAGCTTGTAAAGAATCACGCGGAGCCACATCATTTGTCTTAACATAGAATATAAGTTCCTTCTTGTTAAACAGATGAGCAAGAGATCTCCTCTTCTGTTGTTTATTATACTGGTGAACTACTTTAAACCCACTGGGGGTTGTCCACTCAACGTGTTTGTTAAGCTTGTTAGCTTCTTCAATAATAGATTTTAAATATTGTTTGCCTTTGTTTGGTCCACTTAATGAGCGGTCAAGGCTAGCTTTAATAGCTCGGGCCAGCTCAACAATAGCTGCACCCTTCTTCTCACGAGACACCCAGTCGAGGTGTCCCTCTTCTTTTAGGTATCTCTGTATTCCATAGAAAGTAAGACCATACGGTTCACACATTGTGCTGCGCTTTGTTACCTTCCTATCAATTTTATTATCCCAAAACTCTAGAAACTCACGATACCAATCGTTGTCGCTACTAAAGTCAGTGCAATAATCAGTAGTAACATCAGCTACATACTGGTATAGATCGTGCGGTTCGTCTGAAGGAGTTACCCCAGTCAGCTTAGCAATATCAGTGTCGCCCATGATAGAAGACCAGTGTTGGTTGCCGTTACATTTACCATCGATCTGTACAGGTACATAACTCATACCATCTTTCCTAGTAATGTCAAAGATCATTGCCAATCTTTGGAAAGACTTGTTCTTCTTCTTGGAATCATCAATCCATTCTTTATTTCCATATGGATCTTGAGATATACGTTCAATCATGTCCCAGTTATCGTCAACCCATTGTATTCTTTTATCAAAGGATACTTTATCTTGGTCAAACAGGTTAGCTAGATATATTTTCTGCCAATACCTACCCCTCTCGGTTATCTTAACACCATTAGCAAACCTAATCATCCCCCTATCTAGGTCAGATGATTGGGGGGACAGCAACTCACAGGTTGTGTATGCCCTGCCCCTGAAATCTAGGGTGTAGACATGATAGAAAAACCCCCAAGGAATAAGATTCTCAGCCAGCTGAAGACGTATTAACATCCTTCCGCGAGCTTGTTCTTGCTTATACCAATCACTCCAAGCTTCCTCTTGGCGTTGACACCAGATAGCCTGTTGTTCTTTTGACCCATCTTTAGGGTACTCCTCATTATACATGAATTCTTCGAACGAAAAGTAGGGTAGATTAGCTAGCCCAGTATTGTTCTTAAACAGGGATTCCATCACCTCTACTACTGGTTCATTGATAGACCACTCTGTTTTCATCATGTGATTCAAACCCTTAACAACCTTTAAAGAAGGGCTCGAAAATTTTTGGTCCCTTTTTTGGTCTCCAAAGAAATTAGATCTAAACTTCTGGACCATAGGTTTCCTTAGGTTGGTATGTATATACCCACCTGTAGATATTGTAGTATGGTCTTCGGGGATAGACAACATAGGTCTATATATTAGTGTAGAGTTCTGAAGAACATCGTGTCTTTTGTGTAGCTCTCTAAGAACATCGGGATGAAACTCAACCGATAGAAATTTCTTATAAGAATTACCTCGTTTTATCATATGAGAAGTTAAGATAATTATATTAGAAGAGGCAGCTATCCTAAGCATGTTATGTCCGAAGTCATGCCTTTGTTTAATTGATAGCTTAACATTTTTGTCCATCTTATCGGCAAATGCACGGCATCTCTTAGGTGTCCAGTTCTTTATAAACTTAGATTGTCTTAACCAATCATCTCTGTTATCTTCCTTAGCTCTTTGGAACGCAATAATATCACAAGCGTCATGAGATATCTGTGTAGCTAAGGTTTGTGCTAGAGGGGGGATAACTTTATCCTTTTCCCACCTGTATCCCCAGAAGGTACTAGAGAACCAGCTTCTAATCACAGCTCTTATAGTTATGTCAGCCATCTTCTGTGGACCCAGCTCAAGTAAGGGGTACAACCATTGAGGTGACTTACTTGATTGACACACCCTATCAATCCACTCCTGAAACACTTCTCTTAGTTCTACAACAGAAGAATCAATAAGTTCTTGTTCAGGTATGCCCTCATCGGGAGCGCGCTCATAGTCTGACCAATATCTAGACTTACCATACTCAAGCATCTCTTGTTCATACAAGATCTGCGAGTTCTTTCTCTCTAACTTAGCGTCATCAGTTAAGGTATCCCATTTCATATAGAATTGTTCTCCCAGAATTCATCCACCTTCTTATTATATTCTTCCTTGGTAATCTTCTTAAAAGCAAGCTCCCAATTAAGATCATATATTTCCTTCGGAATGTTTGAGTCTCGCTGAGAATCTCCCTTACCTGCGCTAGAGTTTGGTGTATATAGTTCTGGTTTCCAGATTCTACTACCACCTCTAGCTTGATGTAGTTCATCTTTTCTATGCTTCTCCCGTAATTTCCTCCAGTTTTTATGCGCATTAAAAGAACCACCAAAGTTTTGATCGTTGGTTTCAATCGATAAACTTTTCTTTTTCCTTGCCATAATACCTCCTCTTTAAACTTACTAAGGAGAAGCGTGGGAGCAGAGCACTTCGGATACAGTAATGTATCGCCCGCAGCAGCAGACCACGCTCCCCCCGTTCAGTTACGTGGGATTAACCCACAAGTTGAAGAGCAGAGCGGAACACTTTAGTAGAATCTTTAGCATTCGTACCAATCAAGTTGCTATAGGCAGCAGAAGCGGGGGTCTTCTTACGTCCTCTAGTAGCAACGCGGTGCTGAATGTGATTCGTAACAGAGTTCGCTGCAATCCAAAGATTTATACCAAAGTCTTTGGCTTCTTCCTCAAACGTATTAGTCCATGAAGAAATCTCAACAGCAGCCTTAACCTTTTCTGCTTCCTCTTCTTCATTGGTGGGGTTGTTAACAATAGTTACATCGTTAAGCATCTGATATACAGACACGAAGAACTTCTTAACATCCTCTACCGTGGGCTCAGTACGGCCAAGAACTTTGACAGTATTCTCAAAGAATGTACCTACCTCATTGTAACGCATGACAGCATCACGGGCAGCATCCATCTTTTCTTCCATATTACCAGCATGTTTAATACTGATCTTGTTAGTAGCCTTGTCAGCCTGACCAATAACCATATCTAATGTGTTCTTACATACAACACGTACAGATGTGGGTAGTGCGGTCATAGACATACTACCATCATGACTCCAGAATAAAGCCATGTACTTATTAACTGCATCATTATAAACAGCATCAAACGTTTCTCCCTTAAGGAGTAAGTAAACCTTTGAACCGTTCTGGACTGAGCCTGCCGACTCAACCTTTACATCCTTACCGAAACACTCAGCAAGTCTGAACACTTCCTCATTCTGAAGTACTTTGTAGTTTGATCCTACAATACCCAGAATATCAGAAGTATCTTGTCGTATAATAGCATGATGATCATCACTATAAGACATAAGTGGAGTGTTGGTAAGGATACCATTACTCTTGCTTACTTTCCAACCAAGGTCGGCTTGCTCAAGTGCATCACTAATACTAAACGGATTCTCAATTACCTTACCAAGGCCGTGCCATGCAGGCTTAGCAAAGTATACTGCAGAATCATTCTCCGTCATCTCGTGTGACATTAGTATCTCCTTCTATATTGTCACTCAATAAACTTTCCCAATCTTTATTTTCCCACTGTTGAAGAATACCTTTAGTTTCTCGGCGGGACTTATAACTCTTAGTCTTTCCTTTTGGTTTATCGTCTTTCTTTGGCTTCCTTCTCTTCTCTTCTCGTCGCACGATCTCCCTCCTCGGTTGATAGAATATATTCTAATACATCACCCACTGGTATCCAACCAGCAGTTTCATGTAAGACGAAACCATCGTCTGTGTAATCACAAATATATCCAGTCCGAAGTAAGGAATCAAAAAGAGTAGAAGTTATAGTAACTTGTATTTCCATTTATACCTCATAAACCTTATACTTAGCTACGTAGTGTGGGTGATCATACTCAGCTGACTCTAGTTCAGCCACCCAATCGAGTTCTTGATCGGTTTCAATGTCTCGTAGATAGCCTGTAATATTTACATATATCATCTCGTCCTTGTCAGTAGTGTATTCTACCATAGCCACATCATCTGTCAAGCGCATTCTCATACATACATCATTTTCTTTTGATCCATGCCATTCGTAGGTACCAATCCCCTCATCTTCATAAGCATACTCTAGCTGTTCATTAATCTGATCTCTTACATCATCCTCAAGTAATATCGTCATCGAATCTCCTAGCTTTATAAGTAGCCTTGCTATCTTTATTCAACCATTGAACATCTGCAGTAGTGGATTGTCTGGTAGGATATATAGCGGGTAAGTCTACCCAGTCTACATTATCATCCCAGTAACCACCATCAGTTAGCCATCCTTCTGAAGCACCTGATACCCAGATACCCCATTCTTGCTTAGCCATTATGGTTCTCCATTACAAACACAATACACTGCATATAGAATCGCACATGCAGGTAGTAGTAACATTATAATTAATACAGGTATAGGTATCATAGCTGTGCCACCCATAGAATCCCAAAGATACCACAAGCAACTACAATAGCAATAATAACACCACCAACAATCCAAAAGTTCCTTTCTTTCCTACGTTCACGGGCTCTTTCTTGCCACGATGTAGTAGTTGTACGAGGAACCATATCATAAGAAGGGTAGGGACTGTTGTCTTTCTTTATTACCTTCTTAAGCATTTCCTTTTGCTTTCTCTTAGTATACATCTCATTCCAATAAGCCATTGTTGTTCTCCTTAATAGCTCCGGTGGGACTCGAACCCACACTGTATGGATTTTAAGTCCACTGCCTCTGCCAATTGGGCTACGGAGCCAAACACTCCGGGCAGGATTCGAACCTGCGACCCACGGTTTAGAAGACCGTTGCTCTGTCCCCTGAGCTACCGGAGCAGCATCAGTAGGATCTCCAGTGTTCTTCGTCTTCGGTTTCTATAAATGTAATAGTTACCTTCGATGGCCTACCTTCATCGTTGAACTCAATCTCAACAGGGTAAGCTCCATCACCGTATCCACTAGAGACAGCGACACCAACGCCGTGTCCCAAGGGTGTCGATACACCCTCATGGGTATGCAGTTTATCACAGAAGTCCATCCAATCAGTGACTCTGTTAGTTGCATTATCACCCATGACATAGCACGGGTCGCCAATCCAGATAAGACCAGCATCAACATATACTTCTTTAGTCATCTGATTTCTCCTTCTCTTCTTCTGCAATTCGTTCAACCATATCAAGTGCTTCGTCGAATGCAGATGCTTTCTGTTCTTTATCTTGTAGTTTCTTGGTTGCCCAAGGACATTCATCTATACTATCCACTTCCCAGTCACGCATCTCACTATCATCGGCTTCCCAGCCTTCCCAGTCATACTCCCAAGGGTCATTCATAAACAAATCCTCTGCTTCATCCTTGGTTTCTGCCTCGACTATAGCGTAACACTTTCCCCATGATGTTTCCGAATAATGAATTGTGATTTCAAATGCTTTCTTCATCTTCATCCTCCTCAACTTCAAACCATTGAGCATAGTATTCAACTAAGTTATCAATACCATCAAGACTACCGCAGCCATCACGGCCACCGCATTGCCAATAGAAAGTTTCGGCTACTTCCATCCAATGCTTAGCCTCACGTTCTGCCCAGTATACTTCCTCGTTGAAGTCAGACTGCTTACGCCTTTCGTAGTATTCATCACCATCAGGTGGTACACCCCACATAGCAGAGCTGGGGCATGTACCCCACATGTCAGGCTTATCATTCAGATTCATCATCTTCTAACCTTTCAGCTACAAGTTTCTCAACAGCACTACGGAAGTCATCTTCATAGGCACAGCCATGTCGATCCATCCAGTCTTCCGCCATTACCTCGACATCAGACTCAAGATCTCCTGCTATGTTCTCACCGATCTCTTCAAATGCCTCTTCCATTTCATGGTCAGTTGCTTCCAGTTCATACTGGATCTCCCGCCAGATATGGGTGCTGGGCATGTAGTGGTTCACGATATATTGTAAATCATAAATCATACTCATTAGTTTTTCCGTCCTTTTCTACGGAGTCCATACTTATTCTTCTTAGAACGACGGGGCTTACCCTTCTTTCTAATGTTAGCAATGTGTGACATATCAGCAATTGTTTGCTTAGCCATTGTCAATATCCTCTAAATAAAGCATACTTCGAATCATACATAAAGGTATCTTAGTTAAGTGCCCACATTCTTTGTCACCAATAGAATCCGTGACAGATATATGAGTTGAGTACTCTCCTATAAGAAAGCCTACGGTTTGCATAATAGGGGGAGGAGATTCAATAGAAGACTTAAGATCCTCTAACTCCTGCCATCCATTATCACCTATAGTTTCAGCATCAATCCACAATATCTTTACTATAGGGTTTATTATTGCGTTCATATTGAAGCTCCTGAAACTTTCTAACACTTTCGTGTATAGGTTCATAACCTATATAGCCATATTCTTCCAACCAATTAAGAACATTACCGTCCTTGTTTGATTTAAACACTAAGGTTTCCCATCCTCCATGATCTCGGGCAAGTATACGCGAAACCACATAATATTTACCCCTGATCATGTGAAGTTCCTGTCTCTCTTTATCGACAAGATCTTCCTTCATACTTAACTCTTTTACAAAAGTTTCCATATTACCATACTTCAAACCCATCTCCACAGTTGCGGAGGAAAGTTATCCATTCCTTTATATGTTCCCATCGAGTACCGTATGCAGACATTACATCTACCTCAGGTTCATCAACAGGATTAACGAAGCGATGTCCGCCATGTTCATTAGGCTCTCGTTCAATCCACATATCGAGATCATCGAGTTCCTCTGGTGCGTATATCTCTTCTGTTGTTGCCATCTCATTCCAATCAAGCCATTCTTCCATAAGGTCTGCCATCTTCTGGCATACCTCTTCAGAGCGAGGACCGCCGCCACTATTCTCTGCCATAAGATCCCATTCTTGATGGGTCAAATGATCAGCAGCACCACTGTTAGCCATAGCTACACATAAGGGTCGCCATGACCAGCAGTTAGCACGAAAGTACTCACCCTCTTTAGTCTTAGGATTAACTCCTACTACGTCCATGCCCATTTCAGGCTCCTTTGTTAAACTCTTTTTTCCATTGCATATAAACAGGAGGTAAGTCGTTACGTCTACGAGTCCCCACCTTAGGGGTTGCAGAAACAAACTTACCTTCCTTATCGGTTACATGATCCCAATCCTCAGCATATGCCTCAATAGGAAGATACAAATCTATCTCACCATTAAGATGCATATATTGTAGGGAGTTGAGATCATTACAATCTTTACAATTAAACCTATTACCGTTGATCTTGATAGCCTTACCCTTATAGGTAAACTCAGAACCAACAGGCTTAGGGTTATCCTGAAGCCATTTCTTCAGCATTACTTACTCCTTACAGGTTGATTGCAGTGAAGGATACAGTCGATCCTTCGGTGGCGTTCTCGTATACCTTCCTATTATAGAAAGGATTCTTCACGCTGTCAACCCCTCGAAAGAACTTCTTTACATTATTATCTGTACGAATCTGGAACACATAGCCCTTGATTGGGACATGTGTATCTTCAATATACAGATCATAATCTGGGTACTGATTCAACAGGTTGTTGATTGCAGCTACCCCTAGTTCTACCTCGGTTCCGTTGAACCAAGTCTCCCAGTCACCTTCATTGTCATGGCACGCTTCAACAGAGAAGCTAGGCACATCAAATCCAGAGACTCGGGAACGTACTGTAATGTTTGGATACATCATTATTATTCTCCAAAGTTTGAATTCATCTCCACACCTACGTTAGCGTGAAGTTTCTCAAGTTCGTTCAATCGACTGAAAGCCAAGGATCGTACCTCAGTCTCAGTCTTATCAGTGTCAGTTACATTAGGGAAACTCTCTCGAATTTCCACAGGGTTACCAAAGCCGTCTACGGTATTATACACGAAGACACAATAGGTGTTATCATTCATCATCATTTATCTCCTAGATACCAGTCAAGAAACTCAAGCTCTATCCAATGCTTATGATCCTCTATTGAGTATACCATGGAATCTTCGTAAGTATGAAGCATAGCATGGAGATCCCATTGTTCGGAATCGAATCTTTCTTTGTATTCCTCATATGGAATCTCAGTCCACGTACCCTCAGTGAATTGGGTAGGTAGATTGCTGGCAAAGAAATACTCATCAGAAATTGCATCAGAGATCAATTCCTTGGCATTATCGGGGGCTTGCCATACCCAATTCCGATACCCGTATTCTTCGTCTACTAAAACTGTAAGCATAACTGCTCCTTTGAAATAAACTAGCCCCGTGGGAATCGAACCCACTAGTCTTTAGTTTTTAGGCTCTACGTCACCCTACTTACCCTAGACACGTAGAATGTAGTCACCTCGACAGGGCATTAGATTGTTCCAGTGTATTACCAGTTATACTACATACGCGACGCGCGTAGTACATTACATACTATATTTCGCCATATGAACGGGAGTCGAACCCGTATCTCTGGAATGTTAGAGTAGTTTAGTGTCATGAGGCTTATATTGCCTTCCCATAGAGTTACCGCTCTTACTCAGGACAAGTATATCGACCCATCCCGAAGGTTCCCGCCAAGGGTAGTGGCGCTATCATTCCTTATAAAGATGACACATTTGCTACTCTTGGCTGCATCTAAACCTCAACCTAGCCCCTTCAACCGTCCAACATTACTAGGCATGTCTATATAGTTCATAGTGCAGAGGATTAGGCTACACAACCGTCAGGGGTGGCTCAATTAGTCTCACTTGGCTAGCACAATGCAAGCCCTAATGATACATCACATGAAGCGGTCTATGGCAGGGTCATGACTCCCTACATCCCTTTGTTCTCACACGTGTAAAAATGGAGGCGGGCGGAGTCGAACCGCCGTCTTCGAGAGTCCGACATGCGGAGTTCTCTCGAATCTAAACCAAATCACCCCCCATAACGCGGAAGCCAGCGTGCTACCAGTCATAACACTACTAGGCCCAAGGTGCGACCTTGGCGTAACCTAGACAGGATTCGAACCTGTTCTACTGGACTCTCCTTGTTGATTGTTGACCGGCAGGATTCTCTATACCTGCAACCGAGAGATATCGTAAAGATATGGTCACCTCAGTACCAGCGTGATCCCAGTCAAGGGAATGCCCTAAACCACTTGGTCGTTGGGCAGACTACCACAGTCTACGCTTGTGCCTTAGGCTCCGATGTCAGAAGCCTTATTCAGCCACGGTCTACCCCCGTCGGGGTGTGTTGAATGTTGGAGTAGTTTCAAGTCATGAGGCTTATATTGCCTTACCATAGAGTTACACACTCTTACTCAGGACAGTGGTGATGCATCCCTCCCAATATTTATACAGGTAGGGAGAATCCCCTGTGATAGTTGTCTCCCCGCATCCTATAGATGCTACGAGGAATTCACAAGGCTCTCCGAAGATAGCCTATACCTCTCTAAAGGGAGAAAAGGTGTACCCCCGTTATCGAGGGGTACACCGAAGTTTGTCGAAAAAAGCAGATGCCCGTAGATCAAGCCTTCTTGTCGGATTTCTCTTCCAACAGGGTAATCTTGATCCCACACGCTTCTAATTCCTTCTGAAACGCGGGTCTCTTCTCGCATGCCTTCACAGCACGGGATATCCAACGGTTCATTGCCAGCTTACCCCACTCTTTATCCTTCACGCCCATGACATTCCTAGCAGAGCACAGGTTATCCTTGATCGCCTTCTCGCTATACTCACGAGTAGGAGACTTCTTGGACCGCTCCGCAGGTGTCAGGGGTGTGATTTCGTATTCGTATGTCATCACAGACCTCCGTTAACCTTAAGTCTAACCTCAGGGTACATACACATAGTATGTAAACCCAATAACAATAACAATACAGACAAACTAAGCTTCAAACTTAGCTCATACTATACTATTATACCCATGTATACCGCCCACGCACACAAGTGCTGCTCACACAGCAACTTACCACGTGCCCCGGCGGGCATAACAGAGTAAGGGATACTGAGACAGGCGGAGCCTGAGCTAGTGTCCCACGGATTACAAGGCGGAGCCTAATCTATACTCCACAGTTGCACATACACGTTCCATATTATATATGCAGGGCGGAGCCCCTGTAAAGACAGGCCACACTTGACTAATAAATAGTCGGTTCAGAAAAGCCCCCCTGAGGAATCTCACCTCAGAGGGGTGGAGTTTATTCAGTCTTTACTTAAGACTTAACCTACCACTTTACGCTGGCAACTGCCTTCTTTACCTCTTTGTCGGTTTCATACAAAACCGCACACTTAGCAAACTCATTATCAAACCGTGATTCACAGGCCTTGATTGACAATTCCTTTGTCAGGCAGGGAATGGATTCGATAGTTATCGGATAACTCTGTATCAGTGTTTTCCCTCCTAAGGAGAGTCCGCATTTCTCACAGAGCCAAGTCGTAACAAACTTGCCATCAGAAGTCTTCGTTGTCTTGGGAGTTTCCAGTCTTCGCAGCAATCGAATGTACCGAAGGTTATTCGTGTCAAAGGATTCAATCATAAGATTGTCACCCTCAACTGTGAAACCAAGTTCGTCACACTCTTTCTTTACGGAGACTGAATCAAGGGGGCGATAGCCGATGTAGGTGTGAAGCTTATCCACATCCACATTACCATCCAAAGAGATGATCCTAAGGGCTATGGTGCCTTCCTTGTTATTCACAATAGCATCCACAAGAAACGGGTTTCCGTCGGCATCCACTGCTTCACGCATGACATGCCTAGACGAGTGGTAGGTTTGTGAACCAGCCATGATTCACTCCTTTCAATGAAGTATAGCCTACTCCGGGCCATTGACGAAGGCCAATGATGACGGGCTCTCGTCAGAGGGTCGAGGACTAACGAGAGCCCGTGGATCTTTGGTCTTCAGTACTCAGTCAATCGTGTCGAGATGGTGCATACGAATCACTGGTGGGATCATCTCAGCAATCTCAGCGTATGATGGTCCACTCGGTGGCTCGACATCATTCGCTTCCCACAGAGGAGCCAACGTAGCCTCCATTGTGGGAATAATTCGCACCATGACATTACGAGCATTCTCAAAGAACCGCCCAACTCGACTTGGTTGAAGTAAGAAACCATCATGGTTGTCAAGTTGATGCCAATCTTGACTTTTGTTTTCAAGATTGAGCTCACTGTTGAAGTACGAATCATATATCGCGGCGAGGTGACAGCTAATCGATCCGAACATCTCAACCTCAAACGGTGTGTACGTTGCCTTGCCTTTCCTACCATTAACAGAACCCCTAACTGTACGCTCTGGTTCTGTTGTCAGGCGGCTATAAGGCATGAAGGGAATTACTTGCCCATCACCACGAATCAACTCAATCATCTTGCCAGTGGTCTCGACGCAGTGCTCATTGGCATTACGTGAACGTTGTCCGAGAGATCTGATCTCCGGAATAACCTCATGCATAGCCGGAGCACCAACATTACGAACCCACTTCTTGGCCACATCATACAGCTCTTCATACGTAACTGCGGCACGGAGTGTGCCCTTCTTGGTGAAGAGATGTACGAAATCGGGGTGTGTGGGCACCCAACTCGGGTACTCAACATGGTCTAACAGGTAAACCCTGTCCTCTTGGTACAGCCGTTCCATCTTGTCTGGATCGAGACCCAAGAGGTGGGTTGCCATGACAGCAACACCAGCCTCATACTGTCCGCCTCGTGCCAACCGTTTGGCGGTAGTACGTAGCGAATCATCCAACTCAATATCATTATCCATGGAGTTGATCCACCGACACATCTCGATATATGCGTCTCGCCGTTTGCCTCCGAAGAGATTACCCAGCCGCATACCAGACATACTTTTCTCAATCAACGCCTGAAACAGCTGCCCCGAACAACCCTGATCAAACTCTGCCGCAAGGGTTGTCTTCCCAGTTTGGGCATACTCTTTGCACTTCAACGCCACGCGAACGAGGCCGTATCCGTACTTATCGATACACTGACTCACTGAGCCACAACTGAGAATTGCTTCCCAGTTGTTAGCGTGAAGACCTGCCATGCCATTCGTAATTGACCAGAACACATCTGGTGTACATTCTTCGGCATTAGCGAAATCAATAAGTCCCTTTGTATGGCTCTCTGTTTGCCATCCACAGTTACTCATATGATTGTATCGCCTTCCACGCTTATCGATACGCCTTACTGTTGGGTAGAACACTGAGTCGCCTACTCGCTTCAGTTCTTCAGCTACAGTTTCGAAACGTTCTGCATAGGCTCCACCATCCTTCGAATGGAATGCATCTGATCCCATCCATCCTTCAAGAAGCTCCATGCTGTAACGAAGCTGAGTATCAGAGGTCCACTGCATTGACTCTGTCATACGATCGCAGATCGGCATTACATTACTCGAACACCGAGTAACCTCAGGAGCCCAAAGGCCCGTCAGCTCTCGCCGTTCCGTCTGGATAATATGCTCTCGGTGTGGGTACTCTGTCTGTTGCTGCCCAATGTAGAACTTACAGCAACTCTTAGCAATCTCGTGTTGCTGATCGTCTTCATCAGGGAACTGACGCTGTAACTCTTTGAACTCCTGCGTTCCTTGCAGTTCCAGTTCTTGATGTGCAGGAATTACTAAGCGATCCACAGCATCTGACCCATCCCAACTGGAGGGCTTAGCGTGATATAGCACACGCTTTACTAATTCCGAATCCCCCTCGACCAAAGGATTCACTAGGGTTGTGTTATCATATTTCATGATAAACACTCCTGTGTGAGGGATTCTAAGGATGACAGTACAAACACTCATCCTATAAAAGTGTCAAAGGCCTCCTCCGACCCGAAAGCCAGAGGAGGTATACTTCTCTTCTTCCAGCATTACTCACTTGGAACGCCTGTTGTACCACATTCCAAAGTGTGAGTTAGCATCTTCCAGATCCTTCCACATCCAGTAGTCACCCTTCGCCTTGAGTACCAGATCTTCGAGGATCTTGATATGGATCTCTTTGGGTGACCTCTTATCCTTGAGACGGCATACATCTAGCCAATTCTGGATGTGCCGGGGCGCATCGTTGGCCGGATCACCCTTAAGGTGCTCCATCAGTCGCCAAGCAAACTGGTCTGCAACATCTTCTGCCGTCTTGTACGTGAAGTGACCAAAGTGAAGTTGCTGCAAGTTGTCACGAGTACCTGTAGCTATCCACACCCATAGCCTGAAGAAGGCCTCCAGAACCTCTTCGAGGGTTGTATCTTCCTCGAAGATAGAATCATGAAGTAACCGAATCTTCATAAGATAAGCGTCAGAGTCTACAGTTCCATCGGTGCCAGCGATAGCTTCCTTGACCCTCGCAAGGTCATCGGGACTATGCCAACAATCGAGTAACATATCGCCACTCATAACTAACTCTCCTTGTGTTAGAGGTATGATTTACATCATCTCTGAATAGGACACACGGGATTTCTCGCCGTGTGTCCGTTTGGTTGTTAAGTCCAGTTAAGGACTGACTAGCTCACACGGATCACGGTGACATGATCCAGATGAGTAGCGAGTTCGCCTTCCCAGCTTGTGAGAAGCCGACGGTTACGAGGATAAGGATTGCCGAGCACGGTGTCAATCGCACGTGCCGTGAGCTGCTTGTCATCCTCAGTGATACCTTCAGCGTTCTTATCTTCTGGGGAAGGTGGAACCCAGAACCTTCGGGGGGGGGCGGTCATAATGACCTCCTCGTGTTAGAGTTATGACCTACGCAGGTCATCTCAAAAGTCAGCACCACACCTTACGGCGAGGGCTGGTACACTGAGACAATACTAAAACCACTCTTCCCGACTTCCCCTCCATGAGAAGCATGGTAGTACTCTCTTAAGTCTCTCCGGATACCAGCGGTACCCGGAGAGGTGACTCGGCGTGATCACCTCATCGTTGATGGGTGATCAATCCCGACTGATCGGGAAGCACAATCGCATCCCTACGCTTCTTCATCTGGACTTGATCCAGAGTGTCCGAAGTTTGAGGACCAACGATTAGCGTAACTGGACTGCGCTTTCTATAGAAACGCTCAGCCACTTCGTCACTGACCCACTGATCCTGATGCCACCTAAGTGGAACCAGAGTTACAGTCTGTTCAGAACCTTTCGGTTCGTCCCTGACTAAGGAAGCACAGATGTGTCCCCAGTGATGCCAGATCACAAGTGTCAGCCCAGCTAGTGCAAGCACTAACGCCGATATGTTGTACCATTGAGCATCGCTCATTATAGTACTCCTTTGGGTTGTGACCCCGAAGGGTCAGACCATTGGCCTGTCTCATCAGTGCTGGGCGGCCAGTCCCAACAAACACCATACTCCTCAACCATCGGCGGTTGAGGACGCAGGGGGTGTTTCGACTATTCATCCGCAGTCGAAGCGGTGTCGAGTGCGTCAGGGTTTACTTACCCTGTGCAATTGCAACGCACTTCGGACACAGTGGGATCTCGATGCGGTTTCCATCCGCATCACAGACAGCCACTGTGATGCACGCGCAGAGGTGACTCTGCTCGTGCGATATGAAGCGCCCGCAATCGGAACACTGCTCTTGCGAGCTAGTATTACGCCGGACATCGGATGATACCATAGTATCACCTCCTGTGGGTTGTGACCCTACAAGGGTCAGGCCTTAAGGGGATAGGGGGGGAGGGCATACCCTCCACCTCATCCATACCCACGGAGAAATTCTCGACCCCCTAGTCGATTATTCCCGCATCTCTATCGTACCTTCTTTGTTGTGCCTTACGTTCTCTATCCTCCCATTCGGGACTCCCCACAGGAGCTCCTACAAGGCTCTCAGGAGCTCGCTCAGGCCGCGTCTCTCGGATAGCCCCCACTATATCTCGTCTCATAGGACGCGGTGTGGGGGCAGCAGGAGCCTGTGAGGGGACGCTAGGAGCGGTTGTCTTAGGAGCCGGTGCAGGGGTTGCTGCAGGATTGGGATATTGCATCTTAGGAGTACCTGTAGCACCGGAGGGATTATACCCCTGAAGGAGTTGTTGTTGGATTGCTGGTGGGAGGTTTTCAAACTTAGGTTCCCACCCTAGTTCTCTAAGGATTTCTCGTAAGTCTGCGGCATATTGGGGTAAATTAGATGTCTCAGAAAAAGAACCATAGGTTGCCCATTTTTTGTTTGATGATTTAGCACCCCTGCTCATTGAGTTGTTTTGCCTTTGCCACTCTTCGCCCATAGCGGAGAAGAATATAATCCTAGTTAAGGCATCGCCTATAACCGGAAGTGTTCTCATTAGCATTACCATTGATGCCCAATCTGTATCTTTTTCATCATCTGTCCAGCCATCTATCAGCTTCTTAACATTATACAAGAAGGAGTTCATTGCACCCACTGGTACAAATCCAAAAGCTTCTCGGTGTGTGTTTGCGTAGATACCTACTACGGTTTCCATAAGCAAGCCTATATATCTACCAAAGTGTGGTAATCTAGCCATCATAAACAATGATTGTTTAACCGGGTCTTCTTCCCATCCCTCGATGATATCTTCTAAAGGATATCCTGCAGCTACAAGCAACAGTGACATATACAATGAATCAACCATAGCATATGAAACCCAATGAAGGGCGTTTCGTCTAAGGCTGAATCTTTGGTTTCTTCGTCCAACTTGCTGAGAAGCAAATAATACAGGATACCGCCTAAAGGTTTCAAAGATAAGATCCCAACTACTATTGCCCGTAGCTGTATCAAAGGGATTAGGGTCGACTAAGATTTCATGGATATATCTTTTTTCTGCTCTTCTTAATCCTGAAATTATATCAAGGTATTGTTTGTATTCTGGATCTGTAGTAGCCCACTGAGGACCGCCTTCCCATACCTCACCTTTATTCAAATTAGTTAATAATCCTCCTAAGCTGTAATACTCATCTCCCTTAGGACTGTTAACCATCTTAGCAAGGATATCTACATTATCGTTTGTCAGAACACCCTCATTCATTAAATACATAATGTTTGCTGCGTCTGTTCCGGGCAGGCCTACTCTTGACATTAACTTAGAAATAATCTTACGCCCATCTACAGTATCCCATTCTTTAGGATCAACCTGCTTATGTAAACGCAAGAACTCTTTTAGCTTACTGCCATCTCCACCAACCGTAGCTTGCTGTAACCATCCTCTAAAGATCGTAGCTCGTGAGGTAGCAATCATTTGATGCAGTATTCCTGCAAGGTGCATATTACGCTCACCTAACCACTGAGGTAACCTTTGATACCACTCCGACCTTACATCAATATCTGGCCGAGCATAGTCTGGTATCCGGCCTTGGTTAAATATTCGGATAATCTCTGCCATATCTCTTGCAACATTCTTTCTAATGTTAGGATCAAGTCCCATAAGAGGGGCAACGGCAGCCTTAATAAAACCACCCATACTACCTCGACCAAGTAGTTGATCAATCATATTCATAGTATTCTCTACTACAAGCGTAGCCATAGTAAGGTTTGTGCCAAAGACAATTCTAACAACATCTGGAGCATATCTTGTAATAAAGTTTAGAGTTTCATCGGCTGAGTCTCTATTACTTTCCTGTTTACCTAAAATAGTATTATACTTGATCTCTAATACACCCATTGCTTTAGTAAGTATATCACTGTCTTTAGCACTTATACGACTACCGTCACTATTAAAAAGATTACCCATACCCAGTACATTCCTAAAGATACCTAACACATCGCCAGTAGTAGCCTTAATCCCATACTTATCCATATACATAGATTGCTCTGCAATCCTCTGCCCAAGATGTTTCATGATACCATCTGAAATTGTTTCTGGCCCCCAGATAAGCATATCTGCAATCGCAGGATTATTCATAACTTCGTGGACCGGAGGAATAGCCCAATCATTAGAGAAGTATATCTTTCGTCCAGCACCATTCATAATGTTTGCCACATGAACACTTACAGGACTGCTGATAGTAGGAGACTGCTGTCTTGCGGATTTTCCTTCAACGACCCCAAGAGTCGCAAGTCTGGAATCTATAGACTGACCTCTAAGTATATCTAGACGAGCTTGATTAGGTTTCTTTGCCTCAGCCCTATACTTACTCCACCAACCAGCGGTAATTCGTGTGTTTTCACTATTAAACCCCAAGTAGTCAGCACTAAACTTATTCTTTTTGTATCGCATATACCTCATAATTTGAGCTATAGCTGGTATAACATAGTTAACATAAGTATTGTGTTGTTCAATAGTAGAAGTTTTATTTGTAAGTAAGCTACGGTATTCTTCATTTGTTTTAATACTTGCAAGTCTAGTTAGTGTGCTATCATAAGATGTGCTTCTTTCGCTCTGGCGTTGCCTCATTAATTCGGCCATTGCCATAATTTCTTTCCAGAGTTGTGGGTTCTTAGTTTCTAACTCAGCTAACTCTTTTAGCCCTACTTCGGGATCAGCCAAATGAGGAAGCTCGCCCATTGCGTATAAAGTATAAGGACACATTCTTCTTGTTTTAAGATCTATATTCTGAGATTCCGTAACAATACGATCTCCAATAACCTTACCCATTTCTTCTCTAAAGTTATTATAAACCGGCTGATCTTGTACCTTAGCATTCGCAAACATAAAAGGAATAGCTTCATCAAAAGCTCTATCCATAACACCTACTTCGACCCCCATATGGTTTACAATACCTAGTAATGCAGCATAGTTAGTTACAATATTATCTGCTTCCTTTCTTAGCTCTGTGCTGTTTACAAGCAATGCATCCGTGTACTCATACGCTTCTCCTGCCATTTGTTTTACTAACTTAGTCCACACTTCTTTAGCAAAGGTATCTCTTGTTTTCTCGTTTCCGGCAGTATTCCCTAATACCTGAGTTCTAAATCGAACGGTTGATTCAATAGGCCCAATAATATCATCGTAGACTCTTTCCATAGAGTTTCTAATCTCAGTAGATATTTGGTCAATCTGCTGAACAGAACCTAAGACATGGGGTATGCCATCCATATTACCCCAATGTCCTGCCATAGTACTCATTGAGTTGTCAATCATTGTTGATAACATAACAAGTAAAGTAAAGGGAGAATTCCAAGTAGCACCGGATTCAGTACTACCAGTAGCAAGCATAGTCATAAACTGTTTTACTTTAGAACCAATACCACCCGGCCTGTTAAAGTAAGGAAGCTGCTGTATTGCCTTAGTAGCTTCAGCCATAAAGCGTCCGTCATTCCCCCGCATCATTTTAGTCATATCCATCAGTATCTGTGTAGCAAGAATCTGTTGATCATGAGGAGTACCTTCAACGAATATTCTCTTAACATCAAGAAGATCTGGACCATATGTTTCAACTGAGAAGTCCCCGCTTCTAACACTATATTGATTCTTAAGGTTTTCCCGACCTATAAGGAATTCACCTGTAGTAATACCAAGCGGTGTTATTTTATTACCGCCAAGAGTATCACGCCTATTCTCTAGCTGACCACGCTCCTTACTCAACTCCTCCCACTCCTTTTCAAACTTTCCGGATTCACTTTCAGGTGCCTCGGGAGTATAGAAGTTATGGTGTATAGCGTCCTCTAATTCACCCATTCTTCTCTTAACTTCATCAAGAGATTGTAGGGTAGCTAGTAATTCGTTCTCTGTATTCTCCACCGTAGATTGTTGTTGTGTTCCTTCTGTAGACATATACAGCGGTCCCATATCAGGGTTACCTACATCAGCTATCGTATTTCTACTTGTCTTGGTTGCATCCTGTCCTAGAGTTCTTCTGATTAAGTTAATGGCTCTTTCGTATTCAGCTGGCTCGGTTGATTTAAAGTCTGAGAATACAGAAGATACTCTATCTAATATCTTACCAATAAAGGCAAAGATTTTATCAATTATGGTTTGTGTCTTTGCAAAGAATCCCGCTTCTTCGGAAGTTAGAGGAGTATTGGCTTCAACCTGCCTTAGTAATTCTAAGGAATCGTGTACTAAATGATACCCTGTCAGGGCCGCAATAAACTCTTCGCCCGTAGTATCGTTCATAATTCTAGCATACTCATCTTGAGCAGCCTTATTCCACTGGCCGTTATGGAAAGCCATAACAAGTTTCTTCAGTGTTCCGCCACCCTGTTTACTCCGCTCGCGTAAGAATAACGTTCTCCACTCTCTATAGTGGTATGAATCATTCTCGATAAACATCATTCTACCAATATGGCCAATCTCCTCAGCCACTAAATACGCCACACTTAATGCATCTCTTCGCCCAACTAATTGATTACCAATTCTAATTGTATACCTACCACCTGATTTTTCTGCGGATCCTCTTCGCTGTTTCCCAGAATTATCAACCCACTCACTATCTAAGAATTCAAAATTAACCTCAAGAACCATATCAGGAGCATACTTAAACCACTTACCAAGAATTGCTCTTATCATTCTAGCTTGAGCCTCAGAAAGGCGACCACCGTCAACAGCCTCTTTTATCTTAAGGGATAGTTTACCCAACTCAGGAACAGCAGATGAGAAGTTATCGTGATTTCGAAGATCTCTGCTTTTAAGATGCAGCTCATTAAATAAATCCGGATCTCTATCAAACACATGAGTATCTAATACAGAAGCTAATGCCGCCTCTGCTGAAGAATGCATCTCGGTAGACATATCTTCAATATCATATATCTCCTGCAGATAAGCAAGGAAGTCAATAGTAATATCGGAATCACCAGAAACAGTACGTTCTCCCTCGCTAATCTGATCTACGTATGATCTAGCATCCCAATAAAAATCATTAAACTGTTGACTATCGGTTGCATTTAGGATTGACATAAGCTGATTAAACTCACCCTTAACTCTAAGGTAAGCACTAGAAACATCAGCATCAAACTTTTCTTTTTCTGCCGCTGTTTCTCGTGACATCAGGGGGAAGAATACTCTAACCTCGCCCATCTCAATATCGGGTTGCCGTAACATAAGCCCAAGTATAATAGCTCGTATGGTTGCTGGGTTTTTAATATTCCCATCAGTTAGTTGTAGTGTAGTTACAAGGAGTTCTTGAATAGTTCTATGCTCAAGATCAACCCCATCTGTATACACATCCATATAAGATTCTCTAACCCCAGTTAGATCATGAATAAGACTCAACCCTCTTGAGTTAGCTTGTGAGTGAGGGCTACTATGTTCCATTTCTATATTCCAAGTTGGAACAATAGTTTTAAAGGTTGTCTTTGCTTTTCCTTTTACCGTCCCTCGGAACGGTCCTTCAGAGGCAGCCTCAATATCAACCGGCGTTGTTCGTCTAACTAATTCCTTTAGAATTTTTTCGTTAAACTCTGCATCTTCTGAAATATATTTGTTATATAGATCCATAGATGCTTCCGGCGATCTTTCATTTATCTCCGCAATTTTTCTTCTAATTGCGTCAGCCTGTATAGGAGATCCAGCACGCTCAAAAGCTAAACTCAAATCTTTCTCGGTAACCACTACTGGTTCACCATTAACTCGCGTGCCTCTCTTTTTTAAGGCAGCAGCAAACATACCCTCTTCACTCTTCTCACCGAGTTTTAATCCTTTAAGCAAACTATTTAAAGTCCAGTTTAGACTTTGTGTAATGTCACCACCTAAAAACTTAGAATCAGCGAGCATGTTGTTTTGCATTAAGTCAATACTAAGTTCAGCAACTATCTGCGCAGTATTAAGATCATTAGCAAGGATACCTAACTTTCTAAGGTCAAAACTATTTCCATTATAAGTAACTACCTTGCCTCCCGCTAACAAATGCTGCTTCAACATCTTTAATAAAGCTCTAGCTTCACTTCCGCTTACTGAACGAGTAGGCGAGAAATGCTTACCCTTTTTAAACCCCACTCTTCCTGCTGCTTCAAGTGTTCTTTCAACACCACCAATACCTACAATACGTTGTTCCAAGTCCATCGTAGTTTCAATATCAATAGATATAACATTATCTGTATCGTATATCCAATTAGGGTTGCTTTGGATTTCAATAATATTAGCTGCTTCAGCTTCATCTAAACCTAGCGATGTTAAGATTTCTACTGCTTTGGTAGGATTATGTTGAGACCACATAGTTCTTTCTGGTGCAGCCCTAGCCATAATATTCATCTCAAGCAAACCTAAACTAGATAGTCTCTTCATAGCTGTAGTAATTGGAGAGATTAAAGACTCAATAAAGAAGGGTAATGCATTAGGTCTAAGTCCAGCATCTGGTCTATAATAATTAATCCAGTCTACAACTCTAGGTTTAATATTACCAGATGAACGAGAACCATCAACAAGCATATGAGCAACGGTGTGTCCTGATTCAACACGATCTACTATAATCTCCATTGCTTCACTTAAGACTCTTTCTCTGTTCATCTTTTCAGTTTCACTGTAGCCGAAGTAATCAGCCATCTCTTCAGCATCAGATCGAACTAACTCAGGCTTACCTTCGGCATTAGATCGATAGCGACCTGTTGGCTTGTTGGTACGCATCGCGGTTTCTATTCTTTCGATAAAAGGATAGTTCTTATGTGACGAAAGCATCAGTAAAGCACCCATTGGTGTAATACCGAGTTTCATGTTTGTTCCGATTACCGTTCTTGGAACTCTCATAAGCATAGTAAAGGGGCCACCCATAGGATTACGTAAAATCATTTTATCAGTACGTTCATCCTTCGTTGGCTGCTGCTGTATTAACTTAACAAGGTCATTTCTACCCTCAACACTCTCTACAATAAAATCAAAGGAGAATACAGGATCATTTGCTAGTACAGCTTTCTCTCTAGCTACATTAATAATAGCTTCTCTGTGATCTGGAGGAATAGCGTTAAAGGATTGTATATCTCTTTGATTAGCAATAACTCTTAATTGTTTCTTTAGTGCGGGCTCCTTAACAATACCTATATATGTTTCTATAGCTTCAGATATATACCCATCCCACAGTACTCCTACAAGAAACTCCAACTCATCCACAGACTGAACAAGTAAGGGATGTATGGCCGTCTCTTCTAGTTTAATTGTTTCGCCCGGATTAACCCCCTCTTCAATTATAAAGTGCTCTGTAGGAACTAAGCTTTTTTTCAAAGCTTTGTGAATAAGGGTTGGTCCGGATAAGACAGAGAATGGATTATTCTCCGAATATGGACTTGTCAGGATATCATATAGCGTTCTATCTGCTAAGTCTGGATTTAAAATACCAATTTCATGTCCCTTAGTTTCCATAAGTAAGGAAGACATCTCTTTGTATCTAATATCCCGAGATAATTGGAACAGCGCGTGGAATCCTTCGAGGTATGTATTACGGGCTTGTAGTAGTTTCTCTTCGTTAGTTAGTCCTTTATCTCCATAGCGTACAGCAGAAATGATCTGGTCCATTTCATGTTCAAGTTTTTGATCAAACCTATATACTAAATACAAGTACGGTACCATTTCTGGATCAAGCATCTCTGCCTCAAAGCCACGTTCTATTGCCCACTTACTCATCTTCATCTCAACAACATTAGCTACCATCTCAGGTGCATTAGCATCTAATCCCATAAGATAGTCTAGATAATCAGACTTAACATCTGGACCCATTGGAAGAGTTTCTCTATTCCAAGGTTTCTCGAATCCTCTACTAGTTACTGGAATTAAGTGATCAGGGTTTTCTAAGGGTTGGTCTAACATAGCCGATACTTCTTCAATAGGACTCATCATCTCTCGTTCAGCGGCATGATAAGCTTTATTCTGAAGGTATAGGTTGCCCTTATTGTGATAAGGCATTCTCCTAGTTTCAGGAGCCCAAGACATGTATCCCCTTGGTTTGTCTGTAGACTCGAATACCATATCTTCTGTATCGTGTCGTAGTTCTGTCATTGTATGTTCTGCGGACCCTCTGAAGGTCATAGGATGTCCTGCGACTGGGACCAGTAAACCTATACCCTTAGAGAAATAATCTATGCTTGCTTGGTTTCGAGAGCCATCAGCATTCCTAACACTATCTTGTTGTAGTCTTTGCGCATTAGTATGATCTATAGCAGCTTCTTGAGAATGCTCCCACCACTGACTCAATACTTCGGCTTCGAGTTCATCCATATTATCTTCAGCTTTATATTTTGACAGAGGCGGCTTCTCGGGTTCTGTAACTCTAAGAAGCATTTCATTTCTCATCATAAGAACAGCAATAGTATGATCCATTCTCTTGTGCCACTCCGCTACTTCAGCGTCATTATCAAAATCAACCATTCTCATTATGGGGTTGCCATATTTATCTAACCTTACCTTCCCATTTTTATCCCTAACCGGAATCTTTTGATGAGGATTATCTTCCATTCTCCACTGACCCAACGGAGATTCGCCTTCTACGTCTACAAATACTTGCTTACCGTTTACATATTCGTAGGGATTTTCAGACCACTCCATGATCTTTCTACCAATCTTAGCAGGGTTATCCCAATCTTCATCTCTAATCTCTTCTGCTACGAAACTTTTAAACGCATCTTGATTAGTTTGGATTCTAGCAAACATCGTGTTGTGATGGTGTCTATTCATATTAGAACTTGCAGAATAGGTTCTATAACTCTCAAGACCGGGTAAGAAGATTTGATACAGAATAAAGTTCTGAATTCCAAGAAGATCTTCTTCATTAAATCTCTGGTGATTAGTTGCTGCTTGTGCCTTTAATACATCTACAGCAACTCTGAACCCCGTAGAGTTTACTGTATTTAATGCTCTGAATAATTGATTATGTTTCCAGTGCATACCCTTTGGTTGCAGTAATTGGCCAACCTCTTCCCTTTCAGCTAAAGTTAGCTTTCCTCCTTCTCCCGGCTTTGCCCTAGCATCTGCTTTCCTAATGATTGCGTCAGCTTTCATCAACCTACTATTCTTATACTTCTCCTTAAATGCTTCTACAGTCATCTGAACTCTTTCGCCATCCGGTCCTATCATCATCTCACGCTTAGCTAACATAGCAATATTTAGATCCAGTTGTCGGCGTAAATAATCTCTTTTCATAGCGGGGTTATTTTGATCTGTTTTCTTAATCTCCTTGTTCCGCATACTCTTTACAGTTGAAATCCAATCTGTTATATGCCTATCTGTCATGTTTTCGTGCATTGACAGAATTTTTCTTGCTTCTTCCCGAAGACCCTCAATACCCAAAGCTACATCAATAACAGCAGCGTTCTCACCCGCTATATGGTCAAATATAGAATGTCCAAACAAAGCCATAACATGTGATATACCTTCAGATTGATCCTTAAAATTAAAACCAAACTCTTGCCTCAGCCTAGTCAGGATACCTACAAACATTGGATCGGTTTGTAGTTCTACCCAGCCTTTCCATCCCATAGTATATAGCCTACGCATAACTTCTGGTTTCCAGAATTCACGCATCAGCTTCATCTTCCTAACCATATCAGGATCAGAGCCTTCATTACTAACGTAATCAGTATACTTAGTATGATCATCGATTCCCAACGTAGCTAACTGATCATAAAACGTAACCATTGGAGAGAGAAGTTCGCCATATTCTGGGTGTGCTAAAGCCTTTCTTCTAACGGTTTCAGCAAAACCTAAACCAGCTCTGATATAATAATCTTCAGCCTCAATAGACATATTCATTTTATTCCTTAACTCACCCATAGCGGTAATAGCTGCTTCGCTACCGAGACTTAGAATCTTAGTTACAAATAAACCATTAAACTTCTTATCCAAGTAAGTCTTTGGTGAAAGGATCCTTTTATAGAACTCTGGGTTTTCCCAATACTTTGGCCCAAACTCTTTATAATGTTCTTTTGCATAGGCTTGTTCTGCTTCGGTAGCCTGTTGAATAACATCATTGGCTAATCCTTCTAAGTGCATGTTCATGCTTTCTAAAGCAAGTATAGAAGAAATACCACTCATTGGAACAATAGTAGGTAAGCCTGTAGTAAGCTCAGGGTGTATCATTTTAAAAGCTGCATCACCCTCTGAAGTATAGACTAACCCCGGACCAGCCGCCCAACGAGCATCATGGAGGAAAGCATAAGCAATATTTGCTGTATCTAATAGAACCTCAGAAAGAATATTCTTAAGTTCTTCTCTAGTAGTAATTCTATCGTTTAGTCTTACATTAATAATAGGAGGCAATAACCTAGCATCTGGTTGAAGACTTCTAGAAACAGGTCTACCCGGCACAGCACCATCTTTATCTTCTAGATAAGCGTTGTATTCTATAATATCGTTCTCATCAATCTCTTCTGTAAAGATAAACTCTAATCGTTTCCTTACAATAGCATCTTCAATCACAAGAGCAACAGCCTCAGGTCGTTCTGGAGCAAAGGAAGTCATGTGTCCCCGTAACATCGGGTGTGTCCGGACTGTCTCTCCTTCTTGCGGCTCATCAAAACGATTCTCTTCTTTTCTTTCTGATCTATATTCTGGGGATTTTCGTCTCTTGGTAACTATTTCTTTAGTTTTTAGTCTGGTTACTAAAGCAAAGTCAACCAGTTCCCAACCAAGCCGTCTTGCTGGTTGCCAGCCCCGAGTACCGTCCCCCATACTAATGATCTCGTCTCTAGTAATTAGGGTGTGTTCATTATCACCCTCTGCAAGCCTATCAAGAATTATACTAGCTATTCTATCTAGGTCTTTTAAGTCTTCTGGAATCTTAAAGTAAGCATATATATCTTTCTTCTGTCTTTGAGATTGCATAAAGAGTACTTCTAATTGCTCAACTATACCCTTTCTAACCTCCTCAAGATATTTCATCTCTGCTTCTGCTCTTGATTCCGGATCATCTAGATCAAAGGTAATTGTTTGGTCAAGATCGGGAGAAAGATTATCTGTTAAATCAATTAGGAAACCATACTGATTAAACAAATCATCATCGACTGCTCTCGACGCTTTCATAAGTCTATCGGTAAACGCAATGGCAGTATATAACCCAATCTTAGATTTAGGATCTCTATCATAAACCATAACATCTTCTTCTGTAGCCCTAGTTTCAGCATTCTTTGCTATTACTGCCTGATGTGCCGTGTCTCGTTTTTTGATAAAGGTTACTAATCCTTCATCCCCCTTGAAGTCATGCAACAGACTTTTTAAAAGGTTCTTAGGAAATCCACCTTCCCCTGCTAAAGTAAGGGCTCGAACATCCTGTACAAACCCCCAATCTGTTAGATCTGGGCTAACGAGAGTCTTCCCTTCAGCTTCAAGGCGGTTATTGATGCCCGAGATATATCTAAATAATCCTAACTGACCTTCTTCTGACTCGAAAGCCTTAAAGAGTTTGTGTATAATTTGCCTTGCTTCTAGTTCGTTAATACGGCCATCCTGAAGTGCCGTCCTAATTTCTGCAACCCATGAATTAGCTTCGTGGATTCTCCACTTCTCCCCCTTTTCCTCAATCCTCTGAAGAACCTTTTGAACCTTTGCATCACCTTCTTTCGCTACAAGTCTCCGTCCTCTAATGCGGCGAACTAAGTCTGTGAGAGACTCTTTTGAGATTGCTTTAAGATCACCATTAGCTCTCATTATTCTACGAGTAACTAAGGCAATAAGTTTATCTAATCTAACAAACAAAGTATCATACTCAAGACTCAAATCTTCCATCGTTCTGTTACTAGGAAACTCCTCGCCTTCTGCATTAACAATAACTTCTCTAAAGACTGCATCATAGATACCATCTGGGAGACAACTATCAACAACGAAGATTGGAACCAATCCTACTTCAGGATCTAAGGCTCTACCCCACGGTCCTTCAAGTACAGATATTAATTGCGAATGAAACTCTTGAAGTGCCATCAACTCTTCTGCTAATGTAAATGCATACTCTTCAGGAACTATTCCTCTATCTATACTTTCTTTGTTTATCGCGGTTTTGTTTGCAGCTTCAGTATTAGTTCGATCAATAGCTGGAGCTTCTGTAGCTTGGTTAATCCCCCACTGAGAAGCAGTAATTGGCCTGTTACTTACACGACTCCAATTAACATCTTTGAAGTAGTTCCTCTTAATAGACTTTATATATGTCTCTCGTTCTTTAGCAGCCTCTTCAAATATAGCTAATGCTTCTTCCTTACTATAAACAATTGGATCCTCATCGCTATCTGCTCTCTCATCTATTTCTTTCTTAACCCTGTCTTTGGTAGCACTTTCAGGTAAGAACGCTCCTAATAAGTCTTCAGCAGAAATAGTCTCTGTGGTTTCGAGTTTCTTTGTTAATACATGTCTTCGTATTGTTAAAGTCTTTAGTTCTTTATTACGATAATCTAATACTGCCCTGATTGTTTTCAGCTGATAAGACGCAAAACCATATTTCCTAGCCATATCTAGTTTGTATCTTAAGGATATCTTTTCACGCTTTCTATCTAACCTCTTCATATCCTCTTCTAATTTCTCCAATTGTCTATATTCATCTGAAGGTTGAATTACCTTAGTAAATATTTCATTCTGCATTCCAATAAGACCCAAAGCTAATGCTCTTAAGTCATCAAGCTTAACCCGCCCACTCTTTATACCTTCTAGGAGACTAGCTTTATTTTTTTCATTACTCTTTATAGTTTCCCATGTCTGTACAGCCTCTTCAAGATCGGCCCATTCTTCAGGAGAAACATCATTCTTATCCATTTCCCCCTTTTGTCTCCACTTTGGGTGTTTCCCTGCTTCTGCTTCTGCCGCAATCGTATCAACAAAGGTTTTACTTAAGGTGCCAACTACTAGAGAAAGTTTAGATATCCTTTTACCCTTTTCACCTACATACTTTGTATCAATAGCATCTCGTATCTCTTTAACCTTTTCAGTTAACTCACCGATCTCCTTCTTTACGTCTCTTAAAGCTTCACTATCGGATTCAACATCCTGCCACGCAGCAATACTTTCATCAAACTCGGAGATTAACTCGTCCATTTCAGCAATAAGTTCGTCAAGTTTATTCCTTATTTTTGGATCGGTAGTTCCTTCTCGTTCTTCTTCAAGAGCTGCCTTAAGGCTTTCAGCTTCCTCTTTCTCTTTTGTTGTTTGGACAACTGCGGATTGTTGCTCTCCTTCTTGTGCTCTAAGACTATCTATCCTAGCGTTTACAAGACCCTCCCCCTCAAGATCTTTCTTTCGCCATGCTTCCTCTTCTTCAGTTAGTTTTTTGTCGGCAATAATCTTCTTAGCAATACGATCAGAAATCTCCCAGTCAGTCTCTGGAACCTTATCAGTTACCTCCTTGATCTCAGCATCAATCTTTTTAATAGCTACAGTAAGTTGCCTAACTGTTTCCTTCTTACTTGCAAAATCTTCAAGTTCAAACAACTCTTCTACCGTAGTAACTTTTTCTCTGTCTATCTCAACTTTTTCCATACCCTTTTTTCTCTTGTGAGATATTTTACCAGTCTTAGAGTGCTTCCAATAAAAACCCATACGAAATATTTCACCAGCAAAGGATTCTACTATACCGGTAATTTGTGCTTGTATCTTACCCTTCCTCTCAACTTTATCTTGTATCCCCGCCATTGCCTTTTCTCGTTCAGCTTGAGCTACTCCAGCCTCCTTTAGTCTCTTGGCTCTTTTTCTCGCCGCCCTCATTAGGCTAACCTTACGTCTAAGTGTAGACGGTTTTTTTGGAGCTAGCTGTGGTGACTCCTTTATCTGTTTTTTAATAATACGGTCTACTGCTTCTTTATGCTCATTATATATCTTCTCTTCTTCCTTAGTTAATGTCACATCACCTCTTTTTTTAATAGCAATATCAACTAAGACAGAATCTTCCTCCTCCTCCTTCGCTTGAATTAAAGAGTCAACATCTTCAGCCTTTTGTTTAAGTCTTTCTAACTCTGTTGTATTAGCCTCTAAAGAAAGTTTAAGTTTCTCTTCCTTTTCTCTAAATTTTTCCTCAACCTCAACCTCAATATCATGAACTACTTTAAGCTTTTCTGCAGCTGTGGCTGTATCAAAATTAAGTCCTTCTTTATCCATCCTCACACGAACCATACTCTCTACATTATCATCAACATATATTTCCCAAAGATCTTCATCAGAAATTTCATCTGTTTGATTAAGCCACTCCTCTGGGGTAAAGTTAGTTCCGTTTTCCTCATTCAACTTACGTACATATCTTGCCACCCGAAGCCTAGTTTTTGCTATAGCTGTACGTTCTCCTAGTTGTTTAGCTAAAGTCTGGGCTTCTGGTCCTCCTAATCTTTGAATTAGTCTATTAGCAATCTCATCTAGAAGTACATCATCAGATATCTTCTCCCCATCCAAATCATTTTTAATTTCTTCTAACAGACTAAGAATACTGGTTACATCATCATATGTATTAACCCCGTCTCTGATCTGCCAAGGATCAAGAACAAAACCAAGAGGTCCATCCATTAAATCATTTAAGTCAATATCTCCACCTTCTTGTCGAATAGAGTTTAAGGAATCAACGACTGAATCACCTAACTCATAATGCTCTATAGCTGCTAAGATAGGATTATCACTACCCCTTGCGGCTGCCTTCCAAGCTTCTGTAATACTAGACCTAAGTCTAGCACCAAGTGGAAGACTCATAATACCTTGACCAATTATACCACCAGCTGCTGAAAGAGGAGCGTTTACTGTATACTTCATAGCTGTTCCAAGGATTGGGTTTGCTACGACAGAGAACACAGCCTCCATCTTTGCTTCAGCCCAGATACCACCTAAATCATACTCATCAATAAACCCTCTTTTAATTTTCAAAGTTTGGTTTATACCTTCAGCTAAAGCACCCTCAACGAAACCCTCTCCTGCATTAAGAGGAGAACTATATAACATTCCCCTTAAGCCTTTTGTTTTAGCTAGCCTTTTACCAAGATCTGGGGCAATCTTACTAAAGATAGTTGTGCCTATGTTTTCTGGAAGCCAGTCAACAATCTTAGCTATCTTTGTTGCATGTGTAGAAAGCTTAGTAATATTAGTAATCCCTTTAGCAATAGTAGCAGCTCCGTGTACTTTTTTAAGTACCCGACCCGCAAAGAAGCCAGCCGCTATTGGCGCACCAACTCCAAGTGTTGCTGCTGTAATACCTAAACTAATAACAATAGAGGCAGGCATGTCTGGATCATTTATTAGACCGTCTCTAATAAAAGGCCACGCCGTAAGATTCCAAAACTCTTCCATCCCTTCCATCTCTTTTTGGTGGAAGGAGATAGATTGCGCCACTGCCTTATGATCAATAGCCTCATTAATAAAATACATAAAGGCATCTGAGTTAGTAGCATCTTCTGTTATTTTCTTTAGTCCTTCTCTACCACCAAAATTAAGTTCAAGATAAGCAAGATGACCGGGGCTAGTATCAGCCATAATATCCAACATCTTATCAGCACTATAGTTTTCTTGTACATACTCAAATAAATCTTCCGGCTGCTGAAACATTTGGGCAGCAAAACCAGAACCAACATCAACATATCTACCAATATCTTTCCAATCACCACCAAACTTAAGCCAGTTACTTTTGGTTGATAAGAATGGCTCAAGAAAGTCTTTAGATGTATCAGATAATCCGGCTTCGCCCTTTGGATCTTCTATTAGTTCTTGACCCCGTAAAATTCTTTTTGCTGTTAGGTTCGATCTCGCTTGATTATATGTAAAGATACCTCTATGATAATCATCTGCAAACGCCATTGATGTTGCAATATTAGCTGGTAGTGTTCCAAACGCATAACCATCCTCATAAGGTATTAGACCCGCACCATACTGTGATTCCCTACCTTGTTCATAAGGATCAAAAGGAAGTTCTTTTGCTAATCCCCATGCCTCATTTAGTCTCTTACTAAAAGGCGATACCCCTTCTTCATCCACCGCGTACTGTGACATATAAAACTCAGATAGCCGTGGCAGTTTTGTTGGAATATCAAACTCTGATCGTGGCATTTAGTTCTCCTTAAAGAATAAGTAGGTTAGTAGAAGGATCATTGGTGTCTATTGCGTATTGTCTCCTGAATATCAGGCAATACCTCCCCGAGTTTTTCGCCAATTTTTTCGCCAATTTTTCCAGCAGCTGTTTCGGGTATGGCCTCTTTTAGAATGTCGACAAAGACTTTCATATGTGGGGGTAAGACTGCATAAGCAGCCTCCCAAGTAGCTGGATCATTCCTAATTGGTTGCAGGGTTTCAATCAGATTATTCCACCAATGAGGATACTCCCCATTATTATAGTATCTGTATTGTTCAACGCTATCCTTTATGTTTGTTTTCATCTCTTCTATTAATGCGTCTCTCTCCGTCTTATCTCCTGTTGCACCAGCAATAGTACTCAATGCTTGATTAATAATCATGTTTGTACGGCCTACCGGTCCATGTTTGGGTGCTCCTGCAGCGACATCTATAGCAAACCCAACAAGCATAAGAATTTTTCTTACTTTTCCACCTGTAACTTTATCAAGATTTTCCTCCAAACCCTCCAGATCAAGACCACCTTCGTCGATGATCCCCCAATCCTCTAAGAGCTGTACTGTGTTTGCTAGAGCCAGAGTATTCATAAATACACCCTCAGCAATAGCCCCACCTAACGTGCTGTTTAGTTGATCATCTGCAAGAAGTTGATCTACCCTTTCTTGCTGTGCTACTCTTCGATCTATCATATCATTACTCAACTCCCAACCAAGACCCCGTATAATTCTTTCTCTGCCCCCAATACCTTGTACAACAATATCAAATTTTGGATTAGCTCCCCGTTTTCCTCTTCTTCCAGCAGGATCTGGGGCTCTTACTTCTGTAATAAGCCTAGAGCTAGTTCTTATCATTAATCTACCATAATCGTCTGTTCCATACCCGGATTGAAACAGCCCCATCTCTTCAGCGTAAGCTTCTATCTTTTCCCCGCCCACTCTATCATCTAGTATAAACTTACGCATAGCACCTATGGACCAGTCTAGCATAGTTCTAGCTGTCCACTTATTGTCTTGACTTCCCCACGATGCTCTTTCTTGTTCCCACATAGGTTCCAGTATTTCTTCTTTAAATACTTCAAAACCTTTAGGATCATCGGGATCCATCCCAATAGCGGGCAAATACACGCCAAAAGTATTTACCATGTTTTGCCACGTTATCAGGTTTATATGCTCTTCTGCTCCCTCTACTAAAGATAGGTTCTCTCTAGTTCGTTCTCTTGCAGGAATCCATACAACATGAGATGAATTATCTCCTGTTACATAGTGAGATACGGTTCTAGCATCTTTTTCATCCTTATCTAAAGAAGGCAGAATTTTATGAATACCGATTCCCTTACCCGGCATAAAACCCATTTCAATAGTCTGACCGTTATCGTCTCTTCTTACAGGCACCATGGTAACTTCCAGTAGTCCTAACGAACCCTCAATTTGGTTAATTATTTGGGACATACGTAATTTAGTACCAGAGGTACTACGAATACTGTGTGAAAGTATCATAGATTCCATCATATCTCTGGTTGTCGGATTATTCGTGTACATGTTAAAAATAGAAAGAACTTTGCCTCGGGATGTTGGGTGCTCTACGCCAAGAAGAATTTCTTTTGAGTTTTCACTTAACGCGTCATACTCAGTCTTCCACTGTTTCCCGTCATCGTCTCCATGATATATTATACGCAGATCCTCTAAATCATTCTGCGCTCTTGGTTTTAAGTTCCACGACTGATCTCCGGGCATCCATGACCAGTCCCTTGTTGCTAGTGGTCCAGTTAGTCTATTTAAAGAATGTTTCATAGCCTGATACGAGGTTTCTGTTGTTCCTTGAATCACCTCTGGGCTTACTAAATACATTAGTGTATTTATCTGATGAAGATTGTGATCACTCATACTATCGAATAAAAGTTTCATAGCATACTCAGGACTAACGGAAACAGTTTTACCATCCTGAGAGATTTCCATTGTCTCCAGTTCTGGTGTCATAGTATATCGTACAGCTTCATCTAAAAACTCCCACATAGACTTTCCCATCGCAGCAGAAGAGTCGTTCAAAGCAACACCAAGGTTTGCAGATACACCCCTAAGATATTCTGCAAAGAATGAGTCATCGCCCAAACCCTCAAATATTCTATTAATTAGATTCAGACCATCGCCTCTAGTAGCTCCCGCTATTCTTCTTAGGTCTCCTAATACAGCTAAAGACACCAGCATTTTAGAAGCAGCTTCTGGGTTCGTTAGAAGCTCTTCTGTATCCATTAATGCTCCTGTTCCATATTCAGATTTTAAAAGCTGCATAGACTCTATCATAGCGTCTCCATATGCTCTATAAAATGAAGGAGTCTCTTTATATTTGTGTATGGAGTTGTCATGCATAATCCAAGCTCCAATACCGTACATCCTTAGGGGATCCATATCCACACGTTGTCCGTCCTCTCCTACATCAAAGAACTTAATACCTAAGTCTCCATTTTCCATAATATCTTCTATATGAAGGATATTAATATCTACATCCTCAGGTAGTCCCATGCCTGCACGCAGCATAGCATTAGCATCAGCATTTATTTGCTTAACTGCAGCTATAATACTTTCCTGAACCTGTGGAGCTAAAGCATTCCAGCCGTTATCTTTAATAAATCTACTAAGATGAGCACCATCATCACTACTGGCAGGGTCTATAAGGTACGACTCCATAGTACTGCCCCATGAAACTTTAGTACTCCGCGCTGCTTCTGACATAGATTGCTTATCTCTTACATTATCCCATATCCTATCGGTTTCTTCACTAACCTTAAACGCCTTAAAACTATCACTGTAGGTTCGCAGGATAAGCATATTTGTATCATGAGAGAACTCACCCTGACTTGCTCGTAGTACATAGTTTTCAATAGCCGTATTCCACTCACTTATAGGAGTATCAAGATCTCTTACATTTGGTATATCCTTTAGGTTTATAATTTCGCTAAATATTCTAGCAGTATTCCAAATCCTCCTTTCATCTAAGGTTCTAGGCCTATTGATCCTTTGTTTCTCTGCTAACAATTCTAGCATCTCTTCGTTGTTTAAACTATACTCTACTAATGATGCATCCATATCCATGAGAATACTATCATAATACGCAGTCATTGGATCATCTGGATCCATCTTATCAATAGCCAACGCTAACGCTTGTCGTTTTATTTTCCAAGTGTTTGCTTCCATATCCTGTATACCTAAGTCTAAGAACATATCTATAATATGTTTAGCTTCTGTTGTTTTAGCTGGTGTCTCTTCCCTTCGTCTTACTTGATTATCTAGCATAGCTTGCGCATTATCACCAATATCTTTAGTTAAGAATATTGGCTCAGTTAGATCTGGCTTTTGGAACGTTATATATGATGCAATAGCATCTTTAAGTTTCCCTATATTGCCAAGTAACTCTTCAGACTCTATGAGGCTAGTACGCTCTTCTTCACTCATAGCCTGAATCCGCTCACCTAAAAATCCATCTTCTCCAAAGAAGTCTCCAACCTCCGTTAGATTATTTACTTGAAACTGGACAAACTCATCCCACTCTTCTTCCCCCCATATTTGTGCAAAGTAATCTGTAAGCGGGGAATATTCACCCTCTACAAATAATTCTTCTACCAACAACCAAGTGTCACACTCTTCTACAATCTGAAGATCAAAATCATGATCTTGCTCAACCATACGGACTTCATTATTAGCTTTTTGGTGTTCTTGTCTTCTGATTTGACTAGACATACTATCTACCCACTTAACAACACTCTCTGCATCAATCGGCCCAGTTCCTCTCATTAAAGCTTCTGCGGGGCCGAGAGGTATGGTTTTACCTGTTTCATCAAACTGGTGAGGCCCTGCGATCCCCAGCTTGTGCAGTCCATAAGGATCTCTAACATTAGGAGCAACGCCACCAGTGTCCTGATAAAAAATATCTAGACCGGTTTCAACAAAAACTTCTCTTCTTAACCTTTCCTCTTCGGGCTTCAGATGACCCGTCCATCCATACGCACTGGGCCGCTGATGTTCCCACTCCCCACTCTCCAAAAGCCTTGCTCCAGTGTCCGTACTTCCTCTTGTATAACGCCAATTTTGTCTCGTAGAAGAAAGAGTTTCAGTAGGTACTGTTAACATCTCATCTAATTTTTGCTGTCCTTTAGCTTCTCTAAGTCTTGTATTCCACGGAGGCTCGGGAGACCTCATCATCAGACTCCTTCGCGACATAGGTGTTGATTGCTCTAGATTATTTTTTCTGTTATTCCCTAGCATATTATCTATGAGTGTGTCATATTTCTTATCATTAATTGGTAAACTAGGCATCAGCTACCTCCCTTCAGCTTACGTAGGCGTGCAAAAAGTAATTCCTTTTGTTCCTTGAGTCGTTTCTCTGCCAAGCTACCCTCAAGAACAACCTTCTGATATTGAGAAAGATCTTCAAGTCTAGCTATAGCTTGATCTCTATCCAGCTTACTAATTTCTTCATTTGTTATCCATTTATATTTTCGCTTAGGATCTTCATAAATGTTTTCTATACCAACTACCCCAAAACCAGTACGTTTTTCTACGGGAAGGATACGTTCTGTATTAAGAATCTCAGTTAATTCTTCTTCATATGCATCTCGTTCCGCTTTTTGTGCAGCTATATCAGGGGCCGAAAGATCTACTTGTTTTATAATCTCATCAACGCTTCTCATCAAACCGATTCTCTCCTGCTCTTTCTGAGCTAAAGACTCTTGTAGAGCTATACTTTGTCTCTTATTAAAAGCATCTCTACGAGCCTGTATCTTAGCATCCTCATCAGCTTCCTTAGCGTCTTCCTCATACAGTTGCCGTTTTGCTTCTCTGTCCTCATCTTCCCCTCTAGCTACCCCTATTGCGGCTATTAAATCTAATTGCTCTTGAGCTAAGTCCTTTGCTTCTTGCATATTATTTGTATGCCCAACGAAATCTCCTGCTATAGCTTCCTTTCCCTCCGCAACAGTCATGATTCTGCCATTGATTCTAGCATCATTCTCCCCAAGAGTATGGCTATACTCCTGTGCTTCTACCCTTGCGTCATTGCCCGCCGCCACTCTATCCTTTTTGTTTTGTTCATTCTGCTTTCTCCAGTAATCAAAAAGCTTAGTAGCCTGACTTAGGAAAGCAGCTCCGTTTTGCCATGCTTCCATCATTTTCGTATGATAGAATATAGCAGCTCCGTTAGCGTTTTGTGTACGCTGTACCTGACTAACTGGAGTCAGTCCCATTACCTTTAAGGATCTATCTACTTCCGGAGTACCCGGAGGATTAATCTGCATAACACTAGACATTTTTTACCCCCCTTTTTTCTGAGGTTTGAAGTAGACCTTCCCATTTTTTAATAAAGTCAAATATAAGATCGTGTTCATTAGTATATATGTTTTGATCAATAGCTTTAGTTACAACCTTTTCAAGTCCTTGATTAACGGCTGCTACTGGATCAAACTGTAACTGGGCATAGTCTAAGATAATATTATTATGGTGCTCAGTAAAGTTATTACCTAGTGTATCTAGCTTATCAAACAACACTCTTTTGTTTTCCCTATCTAATAATTGATACTCTTGTTCAGCTTCTTTGTATTTAGGAGCTAGCATCTTATCAATCATATTATAGTTATCAGAGTATAGTATGTATTCTTCTTGGGGATCTATAGGATTATAGTCTTCTTGTACAAGAGAATATATAGGAACCAGAGCACCTTGAACAGATACAGCAATCCTACCTGCCTCATCCGTATGTATCTCATCTGGAGTATATCCATACTGTATCGCAGAGTATAAGTCTTCAGAGTGTATCCTTCGGCCTACAGCATGAGATAGTTTAAAATCATCTCTTGTAGTAATGTGATTAACTGCGTCTTCTGTATTTAGTTTATTATTAATTCTACTAAGCTCTAAAGCCCTACCTTCTCCCATTATACGACTACGCTCAATATCCATTTCATATTCTTTTTGTAGCCACGAAGGCCACGAAGAAGCGTTATTCTTAAAGTAATCTCCCCGTTCAGAATCTGATGGAAGCTGGTCAAGCTCTCTATTTATACGGTTAGTTGTATCACTTTTAAAAGATGAGCCCGGATATGCCTGCTCTTCTAGTTCCCACATTTTATCATTAATATCTGGATGAGAGATAACGTCTCTGGTTTCTCGTTTGAATACTCTATAACGATCCTTTGGACTTAGGTTTGCAGGTATGCTGTTTAATGCAGTCTTACTAGCATCTAGCTGGGCTTTAGCAAGAAGCTGCTTAGGTGTAACAGTTTCTCGCGGAGTACCTTTAGCTATCATTTGAAGTGTATTATAATCAGCCACTGCTACCTCCTCCAATTAAACTATAATAATTATTAGTAGTATCACCACCTGCTTGGGACGCGCCAAGTGCACTGACAGCGTAGCCCATAGTATTAGCAGCACCACCAATTATTCCAGCATAGAGAGATTGCTCAAATGCAGCGGCTGGATCTGGTCCACCATATCGTGCAGGTATAAACGGCACATGTTCGTTATATCCAAAGTCTCGTCCTGCTAAAGCTTGGGCTTGTTTTCGCTCAGATCCAATAAGTTGGTTCGATACATTAATCCTTAGTCCACTCATAGCTTCTTGTGAAGCTTCGTTTTGTTGACGCAGCAAAGCCCTAGCAGTACCAGAGTTTGGATCAATACCCTGACCCGACAACCTAGAGTACAACTCATCCTGAGCAGCCTTATGTTGTTTGCCATAGGCTCCAGCTTGGTTATCCCAATTATACCTAATATAGAAATCCTCTTCAGCTCTTCTTTTGTTGGCAGTCTCAGCAATCATCTTATTATTAAACCATCTCATAGCGTTTTGCTTAGCTACGTTTCGGTTTTCTATTTGATTCTGCCATCTCCTCTGGAACTCAGCTTCCTCAAAGTTAGCCCTTTGGGCTGCAGCTTCGGCTGCTGATGCGTTTGCTCCGGCCTCTGCCTGCATGAACTGCAGTCCAGCCATAACTGGGATTCCCCATATCAGTGGCATTATAAGCCTCCTCACAGCCTGTCTAAGGCATTCTAAAATAAGATGTGCTACCTCCAAGGGTACAGCCGAAACGCCCACACAGGCGATCCTACGGCTTCTCAGGACCAGCTACGACCCTTGTTCCTTCGACCCTGCCACTTTGCGTGGTTGGGGTCTATAATCTGCTCTTTTTCTTTATGGAAATGTACCGCCCCCGACAACTTTTCAGACCACATTCCCATACGTCTATCATCATTCAACCATGTCTTGACGATATCTTGACGAATCTTTTCTCGGTTGTGTTCAATTATTACTTCTACATCTGTAGAAAGAAGATCCTCCCAGTATCCTACCGTTGCTGCAAGGCAGTCTATACGGTCATCCTTAGGTAAGGCTCCTCTCTTATCAAAGATTCTAGTTATCTGTTTCTGTGTTTCTTCTTGAGAGATAGCTCTCTTGTCTATGACTAATCTGTGCTGAGTCATGACAGGTTCTAAAAGGGATATTATCCTAGCTTCCTTGCGACCTACTGCTCTAAAGTCTTCGATGGCAATAGAACCACATACCTCGGTTAGGATTGGTGCGAGTAACTGACAGAACATAGCATCTCCGAAGTTACTCTCAACACGAACTAGCTTAACACCATACTCATAAGCAAGCCGGGCAATTTTCTTAAGAACACCCTTCTCATATCCACCGGGATATCCTACTAACTCATGAATATAGACATAACCATTCGCGAAAGAAGCAACACACACCGCTGTCTCATCTTCTCCACGCCCGCTAGGGTCGATATACATAACCCTTTGAACATAAGGAACAAACTTTTCAGAAATCCACATGGGATCATAAATTAAATCTCCTGTAAGACCAAAGGTAGGAATACCTTTCATCGGTTTAGAATTAGACCAGACAATTTTTTCTGGACACATATCTGGGTGAACATCTATAACAATAAGATCTGATAATCTAAGCGGGAACTTCTCAAAGTCCGCTAAGGATGTGTCTAGTTTATAATGCAACGCAAATAACTTAGGCCCAATCTTAGCCATACGCTCCATCAAAACTTCCATAGGAAATCTTTCAGGCTGGGTTGGCTGGCCAGCCTCTAATCCTGATTGCAATACCCACTCATTAACATCTTCAACCTCAACCACGCTATCTAGATCAGGCATAACTGCAGGAAACTTTGTTACGGGATAACCAGTCTTAAGTTGGTTATAGATTGAATCCTTAATCTGGGGAGTACCTAGAAAGAGAACACGCCCCCCTACATTCCTGATCTGTTCAAACTCAGCCACCTTATTCATAAGCTTTTCTCGGGATGCTGCGGTTTCGCAGTTACCCTCAATCTCAACATCATCAGCAATTACAAAGTCTGCGTGAGAACCGGTTAGCTGAGAAGAAATTCCACGAGCAAAGCAAGACTTGTCTTGTCCAATCTTTGTACGACACTCAACATCAAATGCAAAAGCATTGTCTGTAGTGTGGTCACCGGGTCTAAGCGGTTCACAGTAAGGCACCAGATCCATAATCTTCCTAGTCATGGAGATAAACTCTGCTGCCTTATTACTGGTAGCCGATACAACCATAATTGTTTTATTAGGATCTTGTAAAAGAAACCAAGAGGCTAAACAAGAAGTAATAACCGATTTTCCAAAACCACGCCCAGCTTGTAACTGCATATCGACAGGACCATTTTGCAAAGCATCAGCCATAGCATACTGTGCAGCAGTAGGTTCTCCTATCCCCAGATATTTAAAACAGGCCCAGAGATGATTACGAAAATCGTCTAGCATTTCTTGTGGTATGTTCATTACTTTACTTCCTTAGTTATTATTGTGTAAAGAAATCACGGAATGGCGTACCACCCTTTTTAGTATTGCTTGCAAGCCTATTTACCCAGCGAGCTCTCTTATGCTTCAGCACACGGTCCCTCGTTTTGGCAAAGGCCTTGGCAAGCCCCTTCATCGTCTTGATAGGGGTCTCGGACATAGGGGCAATACTTTGATCTTGATAATTTCTCATGACATGGCTCAGGAAACTCCTACCACTACCATGCTTTTTTCGGTAATCCTCAGCTCTTTTAACTAATTCTCTCTGCCAGACTCGTGCTTTTTTCTTCTTACCCATGATCAATATCCTTTCTGTTGGTTGTTTATGGCCTTCTTAAATAATCGATAAGAGCTGCGCCACCTGATATAAGGTTTGTGGCAGGATTGAACATCGCAGTCAATCTATATTTGTTCATTCCTCTAGAGGTTGCTTTAACTGCGCCCTTAACCGATTTACTTGGTTTTGCGGCAGTCCCTCCTCTTGTCTCCATGCTTTTTCCGACCTTCGCGATTTTCTTAGTGGAAGCTTTCTTCTCCGCGGCGGCAGCCTTTCTATCTTTTTTCTTTTTCCACGCTGGTCTAGTGTCTTTTCCCCGTTTACCTAAAGCATTCTTAGCCATGATCAATATCCTTTCTTGGAATTTGTTGTAGCTTTCTCTGAATTTCCGCTACCACCACGAACAGAATAATCATTCTTTGGGTTGGAGTACATTTTCTCCATGCGGTGTTTGTTAATCAACTCTATGTAAGTTCCGTATGGGTCCGAGACCCCCGGTGCAAATGTTGTTACTGAACTGTTTGGCATATTAAGCTCCCTTCTTATTTTTTTGCATATCCTTTACGATATGGTTTTCCACCCTTAGGTGGTTTCTTTCTAGATACTACGGCACCGCCCCCAGCTTTTTTGGGTTTTGGTTTAGTCTTCTTAGGTTTATACTTACGCCAGCCCCCAAATTTCAAAGCCTTTCTTCCTTGGTCTTCATTCCCGGAATGGAAGTGGAATAAACCAAATGCCGTTGCGAGCATTCCCCGGAATGCAGCACTACCTGTTGGTCTCTTTTTTTGGGGAACCATACCCGTCATCTCCCCAATTCGTTGTCTAGTTTTTTTATTCTTATAGATATTTTTTCCGACTACCGCCTTTTGATACTTACCAAGCCAGCCGGGCAATTTTTTAGCCATATTAAGCTCCTAACTTTCTAAATGGAATACTGTCGGATAACCTATCTTCTAGGAAGTCTAAGGCTTCCTTAGGAATACCCTCCAACAGTTCTCCGTTGTCATTAAGATACCCTCGGATAACTTGATATAGACCCGGAGTACATTTCTGAGGATCGTCTAGATCTGCTAATAGAGAACTCAAGAGCAGATCGTTGAGTTTGTTTAGTTTGTTTTTATTCATAGAGACCCTCCGTTAAAACGCAGCGATGTTGAAGGCGTAGTTATTATTGTGTCCGTGGAATTTAGAGTAATTATAAACCCAAGCACCACCAGAGCCAAGAGAGTAGAATACATTATTCCATACCCTAGAGGATGACATTTGGCTTCTAGCAGAGTTATTAGCAGCCGCATAAAAGGAAATACCCCATTTAAAGTTTATAGTGTAATTATGTTGAAATGACATACGGTTAAGTTTGCCTGTGTTGTGTCCACTTGTCCCGAGTAAATATGCATACCCAATATCAACGCCGGCTTGCATGTGGTTGCCATGTATTTGCAACCCATATATTCTTCCAGCATAGGGGTAAATAAACATTCCCCTAGCATAAGATGCAGTAAGTAGATTAATACCTTGATAAGATAGGTTTGAAATCTTTTTCATAGGGGGAGTTACGTATGATGTATTGTTATTAAGCCGAATATTATATGCATTTATATTTGCAGCATCAGCCGATGACATACTCATGTTAAGCAGTCGCATAGTACTGATGTGATTATCTCTCATTGTAAAGTTGCTACTGTTGCCTGTACCCCACCTAGTATTACGGGTAAACTCAACAGTCACTCCAATCCAGTAAGATATCATGGTATTTCCTATTATTTGAATACCCTTAGACCACCCCCATTGACCTACAGAAGTATCTGCATCATGGTTTATATCTTCTGAGTCTTGGCAAGTAACAGTACGTATAGAGCCCCAATTGGCAGGTGCCTCACCATAAGTACCACCTCCACCAACCGTATAACCTCTACCCTGTCCCCAGAAAGCAGTGTGCTCAATAGTATCCGGGGGCTGGGTTCTTACATTACCTATCTTATTATCTCGGATCTCAATATTGTTTCCATAGAATTCAACATCATACCTAAGACTATCATTACCCTGATATCCAAAATTAGATCTTTCTTCGTTCCAAGGTAGGGTTTTTATATCACAGCTAGTAATAGAATTGTTTCCTGTAATCCCCGATCTAAGATAAACAGCAGAAAGGCAATGAAATTTGGAGTTATCTATATGGATTTCCCTAGAAGTATAAGTAGAAGTGGGACATACAACTCCCCAAGAACAATCATTAAATGAGCAATCCTTTACATGAACACCATCACACTCTTCCACCCTAATACCAGCTCCATGATTTTTCCCACTACCCCAACGGCACTTATTAAAGGTGCAGTTCTCAAACCGAATATTCTTACATCGGTATAACTCAAAGACATTACCCCTGAACCCATTAAAGGTACAGTTTCTAAATGTAAAGTCTCTTGCATGCTCTAGCCTAAAGAGGTTATCATTAAAAGCTACAACACGACCATATGCCCCACCAGAGTTACCATCAGACCCTAACCACTCGCTACCAGTATCCATCTCACAACTAAGTTCAGTACTAGTAGCGACTGTTACTGTGTGATCTACATCAAGAAAATCGTCAGGGTCCTCTAAGTCTGCCGCAGGAATATCATGATCAATCAGTAGCATCGTAGCTCCCACGCCCACACCATGACCAGTCGGGACAGTCACCTTAACAGTGTTGTCTGTAGACTCGGAACCATTTCCGGTCATATAGATTGCGTTTTCTTCACAAACCATCTCACTAGAAAGTTCGTGATTAAACGTCATGTTATCCCACAGCCAGTTTACAGCTTGGCCTGTATCTGTTGTGTCCGTATGGGTATACTTCTTTACAGTAGTAGCAGCGGATGTACCAGATGCATATGTATGATTAAGTGGTTCTTCTAGATAAATCATATTATTGGCAGCATCGACCCGAGAAATAACAACTAGCTGAATCGCATATACTTCGTCATCTACCCCACTACGATCCCATACCTGATGATCTATTGCATTATCCCCAGTAACCGGAGCTTCAATCTCAATCATATCCCCAGCAACGAAATTAGTTTCGTCTGCTACATGTATACGTGTATCGCCTTTAATAGCAATTGTTGATAACGTGGTTGATTGGGTAGTTCCAGCAGCATCCATCCGTATTACTCTATAGTTTGATGACGTATTATCATTAAACTCAAGAGTTCCGTTTCTAACCGTAATATCCCGCTTACCGGGAAGAGTTATCTGTGTGCCGTTATCAGTACCATCTCCAATTTGGTGGGTTCTTGATCTGAAGTCAAGTATGCTTAGTGTAGCGGTCGTAGCTTTAGTTACACCAGCAGCTGTTCTATAGTAGCCAAGTGCAGCTTGATTTAGTGCAGTCTGTATATCGGCGGAGTTGTCAGCATCACCATTAGGATCGTCCCCCCCACATAGAGCTACAAGAGGATCTAAAGCAGACGGAAGTGAGGCAGGAGTCCACTTACTTGTGCTAGCGGTAAAAGATAAATATTGACCCTCAGTAGGAGAGGTAGTAGCTACATCATCAAGATCTTGAACACTGTCTCCTGTAGATAGAATCTTATCAGTCGACAAGGCATCTGTTATGTTCCGCTCTACCTTCTCCCATGAATCACCATCCCAGTAAATCATCTGTCCAGCGGGTGCTGAGGTATCGTCATCTACATTAACATTAACATCACCGAGCTCTGAAAGTTTAGTACCAGATAACTCCTGTTGAACAAACTTAGTTGTTGCTAAGATGTATGAGTCATCACCAGCAGAGGGAGTTGCAGCACTTGCTGTAGTTATTTGATAAGCCCCGGCTCCCCAGTTGGACAATAGAGGAGTGCTGCCATCTTGTTCAAGAGGCGCAGAAGAGCTTACTACTTGCCACGCAGACCCACTATATCTAACCAGATTATACTGAGCAACAGTAATACCACCCCAAGTACTATGAGCCGCGGTTCCGCTTCCAGAATGGGTAACTGTGTCCCCAGCAGAAGGTGTAGCTCCGACATCGGTATAGATAGAATTATAGAACGTCTCTCCAGCACTGCCAACCATATCACCAGCTCCCTTAAATACAACACCTGTACCTAAAGAAGTAATTTGCTGTTGAAGACTTTTACCCTGAGTAGCCGACAAGGGTCTATATGAATCAGTTGTAGTGACATTATCTACAGTATCAGCTTTAATACCTGTGGCTTCTACGGCTAAACCTGAGTTTGCCTGAAGAAGAATACTAAACTTACTGTCGGCACTACCATCACCTTGAACACCATTCTCTGATCCCAGAGACAAATTATCTATATTAACGTAACCAGCCGCAATAACACCACTAGAATCAAGAGGACAGATACCATCGGGTTGACCAACAGCGGGGTTAAGTGAGTGAATGTTATGCCAAAGAGACATCAACTCTTGAGACAAGAACAAAAGTTGGTCATCAGAGAGGTTAAGATTAGTACTTGTAATCTTAGAACCAGCCGTCCAACTCACCAACTTTGTAAGGGCATATGTCTTACGTAGAACATAGATAGTATCAGCAGCCACAACAGAGGGTAGAATAATATCAGATGCTCGTCCACTCTGAACCGTAGTCCAAGTATAGTCTGCTGCTGTTGTAGATAGACTTAAGATAGTACCTGTTAAAGTATACATAGTACTTCCACTATCGTTAACACTAGGTAGAGTCCACGCCGACCACGCTTCGTCTGATGTAATAGGAGATGCCGAGTGATCGTATGTTCCGGGCGTTTCATCAATAGTGCTATGATCAAATTTTCGTACTACTACTAACTCGTCTGGGTCTGTAAGAGTGCTGCTTAATTGTGTAGTACTATCAATCAAAGTAGAGACATCAATCTCATAACCCGCATTAATAACCTCTGTTCCTGTTTTCTTGATGTATACTACCTTGTCTGAATTATTATCATAGGCCACGGTTTATTCTCCTATGTTGTTAAGAAGTGTGGTATTTGCTTGAACTTACCTGTTAGTTCAATATTAGTTAAGTTCATTGGATTTGGATAATCTGAGGAAATACTAATTACTAAATCATTAGCAAAACCCATTAAAGGGAACTTAAAAACCCCGTCTTCCTCAAAGAAATCATCACCTAGTAATGATTCGGTTGAATCTACCACCTCATGAAAAAATCTGTATGTCTTCGCTGTTCTTTTCTTTCTCGCTATACTTACACTATATGGCCCAGTCTTATGATGCCTTACAACACCATATCTTAGGTTAAGAGCACCCGGAACAATATTATTTTCAGCGTCTCTAATAAACTGATCCGAAAGGGTTACGGTAGAAGTATATTTAGTACCAACATAACCCGTTTCTAGTCCTATAAAATTACCAGAAGCAATTAAATGGGATTCTTCTTCAGAAGACTGGCCGGTATCAACCGATACATCAACTACAGATCCACTATAATCACCAGTAGTACACACAAACTGATTAAGGTCAACATAAGAAAGCGACACTTTAAAAGAAGTTTCATTAGTAGATCCATCATAAGATAGATCATATGGTGTTACTATACGTCTATTATCTAATCTAGGAATACTTCCTTCTTCGGGTAGTAATGATAGCCGTTGAACAGAAACACTGATTCCCATTTGTGAATTCTGTTGTTTAACTACAGCATAAAGAAAATCACCAATAGCTGTCAAAGATAAAACCTCTATACCTTCGGATAAAGTAAAAGTAAAGAATGCATTCTGGACAATCTGATCACCGACAGTTTGGTTTCTATAACAGAAAATCTTATTAGATGGGCTAGAACCCGCAACAACAAAAACCATATTATGAGAAGTTGATACAGCAGCAGACCAGTAGTTGTCTGGAAGATACTCTGGGACATGTCTAGAAAGCTCGAAAGCTTGCTGTCCAGTTGCCTCAAACGATGGGAAATAAATAAACAATCTATTCTTAGAGAAGAAGAATAGGTTATTATTCATTACAATTGGTTCAATATCTTCTGTCATAGGGAAGAATGATGTGGGAGAAATCTCAGCAGTTAAGGGAGAGATCTGATTCTCGGATCCCATTAACTCATATTGAGTATCTCCAGAAGTTCCAAGGAACAAGAAGTCTTTGAATGGCTGTAAGAAAGTAATCGGAGTATACACATTAGAAGATACCTTTAAATCAAGGGGATCTTTAAAAGTAATATTAGCTGGGTCATCAATAAAGAAATTATCAAAGTTTCCTAATCTAGAAGAAGCTAACGCATCAGAAGAAGATATAAATAACCTATCTCTATAGAAAGATAAAGCCTTAATCTCTACCTGTTTAGCCTTTTTATCATTATCCTTAAAGAAAGACGGACCCGGATTACTGTTTGTAGTACCGGAGGTTCTGTGATCCCAATTTACCTTACGAATCGACCATTGATTATTAGCCTCATCCAAATAGATTTGCATAGGCATACGATTCTGGTCAAGCACAGACATTTCATCTGGAGTTCTAACCTTTTCTATGTAAGGTGTATCGTCATTCTGGATAACACGATACCATCCGGGCGTACTCGACAGATAATTCTGAGATAGATAATATATCTTTCCATAACCACTAGAGTTTCCTGAATCAGGATACAAAGCAGCAATAGTTTCTCGTGTATCCGCATCTCCACTATGTGCATTAACATCACTAGTATCCGGAGGCCATTTAAGATCTGAGAATCTACTAACAGATTGTCCGTTGTATAGCTTGGTTCCGTCAGGATATATATAATCTTCTACAGGAATATATTTGGATAGGGTTCCAGTATCAGTATAATGTCTGGCATCAGTGTCGTTTGACGGGCGACCGGTATAATCTTG